>Ga0210057_1004013_pt1 | contig 19881 bp, 22 predicted proteins | sample CryGeyCG2114_010_2_FD_183968 | JGI IMG/M metagenome (GOLD analysis project Ga0210057, IMG submission 183968) | Groundwater microbial communities from aquifer - Crystal Geyser CG10_big_fil_rev_8/21/14_0.10 (SPAdes) (version 2) | ecosystem: Environmental > Aquatic > Deep subsurface > Groundwater ...
CTTTTTTTCTTGTTTTATTGCCTTCTGGTTTCAAAAATCTTATTTTTTTAGCCTGAAGCATACGACCACTCATCTGAACGCGGTTATTGAAACGACGCAAAAGACTCTCAAAACTTTCTCCTTCTTTTCTTTTAACTTCGGTCATGGGTGTCACCTCCCGATATTCGCATATTATAATAATAAATTTTATTATAATATACTTCATTATTAATAATTATATCATAAAAAATACTAATACCAAAAAAGTTATATCATATCTGTAGAACCTTCTTCCAATTCTGGCAAAAGACTTTTCTGTTCAAGCTTTTTACGTAATTCTGGAACCAATTTCTTAATATCAATTTCTTCTTGAACTCCGGCATCCATATCTCTAAGAAGAATATTGTTTTCTTGCAATTCTTTCTGACCCAAAATTAATGTAAATCTGACTCGCGCCTTATTGGCATTTTCAAGCTGTTGTTTTAAACTGTCTTTGGCAAAATTCTCAATTAAAGCAAAGCCTTCTTTTCTCAATTCTTCAAACAATCTCATTGCGCGTTTCTTTGCATCAGGCCCCAAATGCGCCAAAAAGATATCGGGCCTCTTTTTGGCTGGCAAAAGCACGCCTTCCTCTTTTATACGCATTATAAGGCGCTCTAACCCACATGCCATTCCGGCAGCAGATGTAGGTTGTCCGCCCATCTGTTCTACTAAAACATCAAATCGTCCGCCACCAAGTAAAGCTGATTGCGATTTTTGCTCGCCAAGAGGTCTAAATTCAAAAACCGTTCTAGTGTAATAATCCAAACCTCTCACTAAAAATGGATTTAAATTATAAGGTATCTCCAACTCATCTAACATTTCTAAAACTTGCATAAAATGTTTTTTGCAATTTTCATCAAGAAAATCTATAATTTGCGGAGCATTTTCTTTTATTGGCTGGCACATTTCTTCCTTACAATCCAAAAGACGGATTGGATTTTTTGATATTCGTCTTTTACAATCTTCGCAAAGTTCGCGCCTTCTTGATTTATAGTATTCTACCAGTGCTTCTTTAAAAGTTTCTCTACAAGAAGCGCATCCCATACTATTTATTTCCAGACTTGAAGAAAGCCCGATTTCTTTTAAGGCATTGTGAGCAAGAAGCATTAACTGCACTTCGACCGCAGAACTTTCAGAGCCAAAGACTTCAAAACCTATCTGATGGTGTTCACGCATTCTTCCGGCTTGAGGATTTTCATATCTAAACATTGGGCCATCATAAAAAACCTTTACCGGTTGAGGCAAATTATGCATTCCGTGATTAATATATGACCTAGCTACTCCTGACGTTCCTTCGGGTCTGAGGGCCACTGCTACTCCGCCTTTATCAATAAATTCAAAAAGTTCTTTTTCAACAATATCGGTATATTTGCCAAGATTTCTCTTAAATAATGCGAGTTGTTCTAAAACCGGTGTTTCAATTATCTTAAAACTATAACTTTTTGCCAAATCATAAAAAATACCTCTTACAAAATCCCAATAAGGCGCATCCAAAGGAAGAATATCTTTAAAACCCTTTAATGTCTCAGGAGTTTCGGTCTGCTTTTTTGTTTGTGTTGACACAAGCACTTTTGGGGCAGACGGCAATTTTGGCTTTCTACCGCGTTTTTTTGGCAAAGTTATTTTTTCTTTACGTGGTCGTGGCATAAATTTTAATTGGTAAATTAGTTAGTTAATTTATTGTATAAGATTATATTCCGGAGTATGGAAGATTCTAAATTTTGTCATTGGCCATCCGCGCAACCAAACTTTTCCAACAATTAATTTATCCTGAACCGGGCCAAAAACCCGCGAATCTAAGCTTGAAGGACGATTATCTCCCATTAAAAAATATTCATTTTCGGCAATTTGAAATTTTTTCTCAGAGACAGTTTCAACATTAGAGAGATATTGGCTTTCATTAAGATAATATCCAACTAAAGAATTCTGAGGATATATGCGGACTCTGCCATCTTTAATCTCTACTGTTTCTCCTGGCATTCCGACAATTCTTTTTATAAAATATTGACTTGGATCATTCGGATACTTGAAAACAACGATTTCTCCTCTTTTTGGTTCTCTAATCCGATAACTGATTTCATCAATAATTAAATATTCATGGTCATAAAAATTAGGCTCCATTGACGCTCCCTTAACATAGAAAGGTTGAATCAAAAAATATCTAATAGGAATTATAATTGCAAGGGAAATAACGATTATATGCACCAATTCTATAATGTACTGCAACGCTGACTTTAATAATGTTTTATTCATAAACCATCAATTATGAGTTATAAATTATTAATGATAAAAATATGGACGATGATGGACTCAAACCTGCCTACCGATAGGAAGGCCACCGGCTTCTGTCGTGTGAGGACAGAGCCTGCCGGCAGGCTCTAATTTACCCCGCCTACAATGGACGATGGTGGACTCGAACCACCGGCCTCTGTCGTGTGAGGACAGCGCTCTAACCAACTGAGCTAATCATCCGTACATTGTATGCGGGGCCAACTGAGCTAATCGTCATTAACGCTAAATATAAAATACCATAAACAAATAAAAAAATCAAGAGATAATATTGTCTAATTTTAGATAAATAAGTTGCCACATTTTTTTAAGGTAAATACTAAACAAATAATGATAAAAAAGGCAAATTATATAAAAATAGAGCTTATTTATAAAAAAATCCCAAATAATGGGATTTTGTGATCATTCGATCAGCTTACAAAGAAATAATGAGATTCAAAAGCAGTGCTCCGAGCTTGTCTGCCGAGGCTTTGGCGCGCACTTGATTATCTTCATGCGAATGCTCTTCACTATCGGTATTGGTAATAAAACTTATTGCATATACATTCGTTCTCGGATAAAGCGCCGCAACCGCTACTTCCGGCAAAATACTCATCATCGCCATTGTCGCGCCAAACTCGCGCATAATTCGCTTGTCATGTTTCCGACCTTCAAAATCAGGACCAGAAACCATTGCCCCAGCGCCACGATGACAATTGAGCCCCACTTTTTGCGCGCATTCCTCAATTTCTCTAATATTCGCTTCTTTCAACATATCCTCAGGACTGACAAATTCTCCGCTTGTAAGAGGTCGCTTTGGCGCAAAAAGAGTGATAAAACCGTCATGAGCGACAATATCCCCAACTTTTACCTCAGGTCGTAAAGAACCTGCCGCATTTGTTAAAATTAAATTCTTCACGCCCAGCTTCAAAAGCATTTCAATCTGCAGGCGAACCATTTTAGAAACCTGACCAAAATCAAAATCTTCATTTAAATGAATTCGACCACGAAGCATAATCACCTCATGTAATCGACTTCTTGTGTGTGGATAAGGATTCACTAATAAATCATCCATAACAACTTCTCTTGCGTGGCCTGCAATTTCTCCCATCTTTTCCAAATATTCAAATCCGGGAACTTGAGAAAAAGGAATCTTTAGGGCTTCGGGCATCTTTTCCATCAACACATTCCCCCAACCGGTTCCCAAAACAATAGCGGTCTCCGGACTCAAAATACACTTTCTATTCTCATAAAAACGCATCGAAAGATACTCTTTTGCTCTACAAACCGTATTTTTCCACTTTTCGCTTGCCATCGCCTGCTCCTTCCGTAAAAAGACCTGTACAAATTTAACCATATTTCAGTCTTAACGTCAAGCGAAGCGAGCTTTTTGACAAATTCATATTTTTACCTTATAATTATAAAAGAAAATATTCTCCAAAATATGGAGGAATTTATTTATGTTAGAAAAGATAGACCTACTAAAATACCAAAAAAAACGTCATAGAAAAAAGAAAATAGCAGGCGGTGTTATAACAGTCGCTTTTTTAATTTTAGGCACACTTTTTGTATCATTTAAGATTTTTTATGCTCCAAAAGAACTAAATGCCAACGCAGGATTTTTTGCAAGCTTGTCACATCTTATGATTAGTCCAGAAAAAGACATCACTGCTGGCAAAAAAAATATAAATATCCTGCTTCTTGGAATGGGCGGAGTGGGACATGAGGGTCCGTATCTTACGGATACAATACTTATCGCATCTATTGATAAAGAGAATAGTCGCTTGGCTATCACATCTATCCCCCGCGATCTTTTGGTTGATACATATAAATTCGGCAAACAAAAAATAAATCATTTAAATTCTTACGCCGAAGTTGAAAAAGCAAATACGGGCGGAGAATTTACAAAAAGCGTTTTGGAAGAACTTTTACACTTACCCATTGATTATTATGTCCGTTTTGATTTTGAAGGTTTTAAATCGCTAATTGATGCCGTGGGCGGAATTGATGTAGATGCCCCCCGCACATTTACCGACCCGCTTTTTCCAAGAGAAGAAATCGGTAACGGAGAAGGCAGAACGATAACTGTTACTTTTAAACAAGGCATGCAACATATGGATGGAGAAACAGCGTTGACATATGCTCGCTCACGCCATGGAAACAATGGCGAAGGAAACGATTTTGCCAGAAGCAAACGACAACAACAAATAATCCTTGAGTTAAAAAATAAAATTCTCTCATCAGATACGTTGCTTTCATTATCAACTATAAAAAAAATATCAAGATCATTAGATGAACATGTCACAACCGACATAAGCGCATGGGAAGCGCTCTCTCTTGCAAAAACATATAAGGATTTAAACATTAATACAGAAAATATAAAAGTTAATGTTATCGCAAATGGACCAGGGGGTCCGCTATATTCTGACTACTACAATAATCAATATGTCCTTTTGCCAAAAAAAGAAAATTGGTCTGATTTGCATAAAATCGCTAACAACCCTTTTAATGATTACGGTAACGAAAAATATACCGGAACATATGCTAATACATCGGATATTTTATTAGTTATCTTAAACGGAACAAGCATTGGCGGACTTGCCGGTTCAACCGCTCTTACCTTAGAAGACTTTGGATATAAAGTAAAAGACATTGGCAATTCTCCACAAAAAGATTTTGAAAAAAATGTTATTTACGCCATCAATATACCAGAAGAAAAAAAAGATGCATTAATGGAAATAAAACGTATTCTGGATGCGAATGTCGCGCAGACCATACCTGATTGGCTAAAAGAAAAAATAGATTATGATACAAAACCTGATTTTATAATCATTACTGGAACGAAAAGTCTGGAACAAATTTAATTTTAAAAAAATATTATGTCTGGCATAAAAATAAAAAAACTGCCTATTGTTGCAATAATAGGGCGCACCAATGTTGGCAAGTCAACACTATTCAACCGAATTATAGAACAATCGAAAGCGATTATGTCTGCAACTCCCGGAACAACTCGCGATATTATTTATGGCAGGCCAGTTTGGCGCGGAAAAACTTTTGGTCTTATTGATACTGCCGGTCTTGATATTGCAGGAAAAGATGAGCTGGAAAAAAATATTATCCGCCAGATTGAACGCGCTAAAAGTGAAGCGGAGGTTATACTCTTGGTTTTGGATCTTGAAGCGGGCATACTACCGGATGACCGCCGGCTCATCAATGAGCTGATGATGCAAGATAAACCGTTTATTGTCGTTGCTAACAAAGGAGACAACAAAAAAAGACGCTCTGAAACGGACAGCAAAGAATGGCAAAATCTCCCGATAAAAAACTTTTCTGTTGTTTCTGCAAAAAATGGTTCAGGTATTGGAGACCTTTTGGATGAAATATATAAAAAATTAAAAAAATTAAAAGTACGCTTATCGACGATAAAAGAAGAGGAAGAAATAAAAGTTTCTATTATCGGCAAACCCAATGTAGGCAAATCATCTCTTCTAAACAAACTACTAAGCAAAGAAGTTGCAGTAGTAAGCGCTATTCCGCATACAACTCGCGAACCACAAGATATTCGTCTGGAATATAAAGGTGAAAATATTACCCTGATAGACACAGCAGGAATAAGAAAAAAAGCCCGCGTTGAACGCGGATTTGAAAAAATGGGTGTTAAAAAAAGCATCATTACGCTAAAAAGGTCCGACATAGTTCTTTTAGTCCTAGACCTGTCGGAGCCATTTGGTACTCAAGATAAACATTTAGCGAGCATGATAGAAGAATCAAACAAAGGACTTATAATCGTCGGAAACAAAATAGACTTGATAAAAGAAGAAGACTGGCATAGCAAATATATGCTTCATATAAAAAAATACTTTCCCTTTTTGGCTTGGGCGCCAATTATTTTTACGTCAGCCGGAACTGGAGAAAGAGTGGGGCGAATTTATGATATGATATTGGAAGTAAAGAAAAATAGAGAAAAAACAATAGACACTAAAATTTTGGAAAAATTTATAAAAGAAACTGCCCGAGCTCATAAGCCACTAAAAGCAATGGGCGTGTATCATCCGTATATCTTTGGCATAAAACAATCTGGGGTACAACCGCCAAGATTTACAATTTTTATAAAAGAAAAAACATCTCTCCATGATTCATACCTAAAGTTCTTATCGAAAAAAATACGCGAAGAATTTGGCTTTCTTGGTGTTCCGATAAAAATGGAAGTAAAAAATGTTAAGGTATAATTTTCGTATTTAGTATAAACTATCAAAAAAATAAATAAAAAAATATGAAACTTATCATTGGTCTTGGCAATCCTGGAAAACAATATGATAAAACACACCATAATGCCGGCTTTTTAGCGGTTGGTTTTTTACGCGAAAAACTTGATGCGTCTAATTTTAAATTGAATAAAAAACTGAAGGCAGAAATAGCGGAAACAAAATTGGGAAAAGAAAAAATAATTCTGGCAAAACCAATCACCTTTATGAACAATTCCGGCGAAGCAGTTCTCGCTGTTGCAAAATTTTATAAAATAAAACCGGAAAATATTATTGTTTTTCATGATGATATGGATATCGCGCTTGGAGAAACTCGCGAAGCATTCGCCCGCGGAAGCGCAGGACACAATGGCGTGCAATCAATTATGGATGTTTTGAATACTAAAGATTTTAACCGCGTCCGTATTGGTATTGGCAGACCGGAAAAAACTCCGCCAGAATCGTATGTTCTGCAAAAATTCAAACCAAAAGAAATTGAAGAACTAAATAAATCACTAGAAAAAATAAAATCCCTGTTATAAAACAGGGATTATTTTTTGTCCGTAAATAATTGAGAAATGACTATTAAATAACGAAACAACAAAAATATTATGAATAATATGGAAGAGCGAGAGAATAATGAATGGTTTTACCATCTTTCCCTTAATTCCTTCCAACTTTAGATAGACAATTCCATAAAAAATACCAACAATAGCCTTGATACAAGCACCCAGCCAAACCTTATGAACAAATCCAAAAGCAAAACCGGATATAAAAAAGAGACTAATTAAGGTTGCCCATTTATAACTTTTTAGCTTTTTGAAAAGCTCATACGACAGATAAAATGGCATTACCCGAAAAGACGCTTCTTCTATCAATGCTGAGCAGATTATGACAAAAATGACTTTTATTCCTACAACCTTTACGTCAAATCCAACAACTCTATTGATGAAAACAAACATAAACGTCTGGATTACAAAAAACCAAAAAAACAAAAAAAGTAAAATCTTTTTCCAACCGATTTTTTCTTTCTCCAGATAACGCCAGAATGCATTCATCTTTTTCTCCATTTCAATGTACTACTAACATCTCACCAAATAAAAACAGCTTTGTCAAGAAGCTGTTTTCTAATCTATATAATTTTTAAAAAATTCTTCCAAATATTTTTTTGCGTAACAATCTGTATGAAAATAATCAACAGCTCGTAAAATGTAATGCCCACTCAGCATTACAGTAGAGCTCCATCCATCTTGTATATTATTTAGACAACATACGCTATCGCCACCAATCTTAATCGGTATCCCCTTTCCTTTAAAACATTCGTTTTTATAAAAACTGTATTTAGCAGATTCATTAGTTCCATATTCCAATATTTCCAAAGAAGAAAAATCTACCGATAGATGATCTTTACTTTCTCTTGATGGACCGTTCAAAAGATAAGACTTGCCATAATTATTCTCTGAAGACGGATTTTTTGACATAACGCTTCCCGACCAATTCAATGTTTCTGCTGTTTTTTCTAAAGTAGGTATAATTTCTGGAGAATCCAAAACTATTGCCACATCTCTCTTACAGCTGGCACCAAAAAGAATAAATAAAATCAATAAAAAATAAAGTTTTTTCATTCTAAAATAATTTTATTCCATTTACAATCCCCAAGTCCAAAGCAGTAACAACCAAAGATGCAATCAAAATCCCCAAGAAAACAAAAAATATTGCCCGTTTTTTTGGAATACCAAAAAGATATGCCGCCACAGAACCGGTCCATGCGCCGGTTACAGGAAGCGGAATGGCAACAAAAAGCACCAACGCCAACTCTCCCCATTTCAAATATTTTCCTTCAAATCTATGCTTGGTGCGATGAAAAAGCCAATCAAAAAATCTATCAAATATTTTATATCGACGAAGAAACTTTTCTATCGGCCCCAAAAGATAAAGGATAAAAGGAACCGGCAAAAAATTGCCAATCCAAGCCAATATCAATGTTTTCAAAATACTAAAATGAAAAACTTCTAAAGCCAACGGAATCGCTCCGCGAAGTTCTGATATCGGCGCCGCTGCCACAAGAATTGTTGTCAGCTCATTGTTATACATATATCCATCTTATCTTAAAATCGCCTAAAAATCAAAAAAGCCCCGACTTTGTTTTTGTAAAGTCGAGGTAAGACATGTGTGAACTCTCCCCTTAGCAAACAAAAACGCATTTGAGATATCATTGTCCAAACGCGCGTTTGATAAGCTTTCAAGGCAATTTGGAACGTACTAAAAAGCGATATAGCACATTTTTACCTTTCTGTCAAGTTTTTTTGCTAATTCTTACCTAAAATAAGCAAAAAAAATTATATCAAAAAATACGCTATTTTTGCGCATTTATACCAAATACAAGATATTAGATACGAAATATCATATTTTCCAGACATAATTATTAAATACCCAATTCACCAATTTTTTTGCCTCTTCAAACCGCGTGCCCTTATCTGAGCTTCCTAATAAAACAATGATAACGTTTTTTCCCTCATTGCTTCTCGCTTTTAATATAAAATTATAATTACTCTCTTCAATATATCCGGTTTTTCCGCCCACTACCTGAAAAGTGGAATTTTTTTCTGATAAAAGCCAATCCGTACTTTGGATATTTCTTGTAGCGCCCTTTCCAATCGGCGTAAAAGAATATGATGCTTTTTGAGTTATAGAAGCTAGAATAGGATTTTTAAAAACTTCCCGCGCCAAAATAAACAAGTCGGATGCAACAGAAATATTTTTATAATCAAGTCCGGTTGGTTCTTTGAAACGAGTATTATACATGCCCAATGACTCTGCTTTCTCATTCATCAACGAAACAAAATCTTCTTCTGTTATTCCCGTACTCCTTACAAGCGCCGCCATGGCAGAGTTGGAAGATGCGATAAGTCCGGCATTGAGAAGGTCTCTTACCCGAACTTTTTCTCCAGAAATAAAATAAGCTATTCCCCCTTCTCTATAATCCTCACTTTTTATTTCTATTATTTTTTCCAAATCACCGTCAACTTCCCACCAGACAAGAGCTGTCATCAATTTAGTCAAACTAGCAATTGATTTTTTGTCATACGAATCTTTTTCAAACAAAATCCTGCCAGTTTCTTCATCGGCAACAATAGCTCCGCCAGCTGTAATATCATTTGCGTCAAAGTTGGGCACTCCGCGCAGTCTATACGGAAAGCTCATCGGCTTTGCTAGAGCAAGATGATACGGAAACTTGTAAGTCTCACTCGCGCTTACCTTTATAATAATATTCTCAGGATTAAAATTAGCGCCAGAAGAGCTATATAATAATAGTAGGCTGGTGATTGTAATTATGATAGACTCCATACTCTAATTTCGGTTTCCAAATTTAATTATTTTTTTCTTCCGTTCTTTCCAATAATTCTTCCAGATTTTTATCTTTATTCAATTTTTCATAATTCGGCAAATCGTTTACGCTGGTAACTCCTAAAAATTTTAAAAATTCGTGAGTAATAATATATTTTTCCAATCCAATATCTGTTTCCATCTCTATCAATCCCCTTATCATAAGATTTCTCAAAATTAAACTACAATTGACTCCTCTTATTTGCTCCAGCTCGGTTTTGGAAATAGGCCCACGATAAGCAATAATTGTCAGCGCTTCAAGCTGAGGTCTGGTCAAATCACTAATAACTTCTTGATTCAAAAATTCTTCAACCAGTTTAGAATTATCCGGACTGGTAATCATTTGATATTTATCGGTTGTCACGGCAATCTGTATTCCGCGACCTTCGTCTTTATATTCTTTTTGCAATTCTAAAATTGCTTTTTCCACATCTTCTTTTTTTGCATCCAAAAGTTTTACGATTTTATGAATCGCAAAAGGAGCTCCGGAAACAAACAATAAACTTTCTATTTTTGATTTAATATTCATAAGTTTTTATTTATTGTAATATCTTTAAACAATTCCTCCTGCGACACATTAATAATCTTTTGTTTTATTAATTCCAATAAAGCCAAAAAACTCACGATAACTTCTGTTTTATTTTTCGCCTTTCCGACGAACTCCTTAAAACCAAGTTTAGCTTTTTTGCCTATCATTATTTTCAAGTCGTCTATTTTCTGCTTTATGGATACAACCCGCTGTTTTATTTCTTTGCCTTTTTGTATCATCGGCTCAATCCTGTTCAAAATTTGCATAAAAATTGTTCGCAGTTCCAAAGCCTTTAATTTTTTTGGAGGATAAAAACCGGTTGGCATAACGACTCTCTCTCGGGAAAATAAATAATTTCCATATTTTAACAAAGAATCTATTTTTTGTGATGCTTCTACAAATTCTTTATAAAGCTTTAGCTGATCTTCCAAAGAAGTGGCATCTTCTTCTGCCTCATCCCAAACAAGATACGGCAACAAGGATTTTGATTTTATATACAAAAGCTTTGACGCAATTAATAAAAAATCCGCCAGGTCGCCTGCGGGTATGTTTTCTTGATGTTCAACATAATCAATATATTCGTCTGCTATTTTGGCAAGCGAAATCTGGTTTATATCCAAGTCCTCCTTTTCTATAAGCTGTAATAAAAGATCCAAAGGACCCTCAAACAGCTCCAGCTTTATATTATACATAGCTAAAAGTCAACAATTATCTCTTTCTCCTCTTGATTGCTGGAACTTTGCTGATATTTACTTTGACCGGGGATTTTTTTGCAATTTTCTTTGCGGTCTTTTTGACTTTCTTAACCGCTTTCTTTATTTTTTTTGCAGTTTTTTTTCCAGCTTTTGTCCCAAGAGCTTTTTTATAAGCTTTTTTAACGGTTTTCTTTGCCATTTTTCCGGCCTTGGAGGATGATGCTCTTTTTACAGCTTTTTTTATTTTTCCACCGGCTTTCTTTACTGTCTTAACCACTTTTTTTACTTTTTTTGGTGCAGATTTTACAGCTTTTTTTCCTGCTTGAACCGCCATCTTACCAAATTCTCCAACTTTTGCGTCTTCCAGTTTATGCAAATCTTTTGTCTTCATCCTCAAACTTTCTGTAAAACTTCCGGCATTTATAATCACCTCTTTAGATTTTAGAAGTGCCTTATCAAGCAAAAGCTCTACCTTGTGTATACCGGTAAAAGGGTGAAGTGCACCAAGCTTTGTATTTAATAATTTTCTAACGCTTTTTTCATTAGCCAGCTCAACTTTTTTCGCTTTTAGTTCTTTTTTGATTTTTCCAAGATCCAAGTGATAATGACCGGGAACCAAAACCAAATATGGCTTACCATCTACTTTTACGAGAAGTGACTTACCGATTTTGTTCAATTTTTCATCCATTGTTTTTGCCAAATCATAGGCGGTAAAAACTTTTTTATGACCCTCGACTCGTACTTCAATATCATTTTTTTTCAAATAATTAAGTATACTTTTTGGGATTGACATAAAAATATTAAGCCTCAAGCTATGGGCTGTAAAGAAAAATTTACAGCTTGCCCTCCAAGCTTATTTTAATTTAATCTTATATTTATATTGTATAATAATATGTAGCTTTGGTCAAAATACCTCTATTTATATTTAATAATTGACGATTTTAAAAAAATATACTAATGTAAACAAAGACCATTGGAAAAAAGGAGAGGCAAAATGATTCCGGAAAAATCTACCTTATCTAATGGTATACGAGTAGTTCTTACTCCGATGGAAGCCACAGAAGCTGTTACTGCTATAGTTTTTGCAAAAGCCGGCTCACGTTGCGAGGACGAAAAAACAAACGGGCTTGCGCACTTTCAGGAGCATATGTTCTTTAAGGGTGGCAAGAAATACAACAGTGCAGAAGCAGTGGCAAAAGCCGTTGACAATATTGGCGCAGAAATCAATGGGGGCACATCTCGCCAAGAAGTAGCGTACCATATCCAATGTGCCGGCTCACAAGTAGAAAAAGCTATTGATATTCTTTCTGATATGATTATCAATGCGCCCTTTGATCTAGCAGAGATTAATAAAGAACGCAGTGTCATCATCCAAGAAATCAAAAGAAAACTGGATAATCCCGGATCACAAATTTGGACAGACTGGCAAGAAATTTTTTTTGGCAATCAGCCGTTGGGTAGAGCAATTTTGGGACCGGTGGCAAATATCGAACGCTTTACGAAAAAAAATTTCGTAGAATATCATGCTCGGTTTTATGCCAATGGAAATATTGTAATAAGTATTGCCGGAAAAATATCAAGTCCGCACAACACACGACTGCTTCTAGAAAAATACTTTGCAAGCAAACCGAAAAAAAGAGCGTATGAATGGAAATGTTTTGACAAAAAGCTGTGCGCCAAACCAGGGACTGTTTCAATCCGCACACAAGATACGCAACAAGCCCATCTTATCCTCGGTTTTCCTTCAATGCATGCAAAACATGAGCTATCGTCTGCAAGCCGTATTCTGTCCATTGTATTGGGTGGCAGTATGAGTTCTCGCCTCTTTCTAAGAATCCGAGGACAACAAGGACTTTGTTATACCGTTGGCATCCATAATGACAGAGCAGTAGACGCAGGATTTTTTGCTACCTATGCCGGAGTATCACCGGACAAAATTGAACAAGCCGTAAAAAGCATTTTGCGAGAATTTGAAAAAGTTCTTCAAAAAGGAATTACCAAAAAAGAATTAAAAAAAGGAAAAAATATGCTCGAGGGGCGATTTGCTCTTGGTCTTGAAGATTCTCCATCTGTAGCAGAATTCTTCGGAAATCAGGAACTGTTTTATAGAAAGATAGAAACTCCCCGACAGGTTTTGGATAAAATCCAGGCAGTTACTCTTGAAGATGTGAAACGCGCCGCAGATATGATATTTAGTAGAAAAGCGGTGCTCACAATTATTGGACCAGTTGACGACAAAAAACGATTTCAAAAGTTGCTATAAAAGCAAAAACTCTCACCCGAGAGTTTTTTTAATTCATTCATGCAGTAGAGCTCCGTACCCATTCTCTCCTTTAGTGTAAGGGGGCTAAAGGGGGTTAGAGATTTTTTATAGCTTTTGGAAGACCCCAAATAATTACTGCCACACCGAAAAATACCACAGAAAGCCCGGGGATGATACTGGTAATATAAAGCTTCAGGCCTTGGAATTCTAAAATAACTTCCCACTTCCCTTGCACGCCGGAATATATAAGAGACACTCCCTCATAAATAAAAAATCCAACCAATATACAAAAAATTAAAATAATCATTATCCGCACAAGCCCACTCCCCGATTTTGTTGATGTCGCCATATTAAAAAAATTAATTATATTTTTATAATATCATTTTTTCTCCGTCATTGCGAGCCTGCCTGCCGGGTGGTAGGGCGTGCGTGTACGCGCGGCGTGGCAATCTCACATCAATCCAAAATAAAATGAACATACATATGTTATGTTCATCGAGATTTACAATGTCCCCGTCTGCAAAGCACGCCTTTGTAAATATACATCTTTGTAAGGTCTGCACATTTTCTTTTTCACACATCTCACGATATGAAAAAATTTAATCCATATTAATTATTTTATTTCCAGTAAATGTTTTTTAAAATATTCTTCTGTTTCCTCACTCCCTCTTCTCCGAAGGGGAAAGATAGAAGCAAGGGACATACATATGTATGTCCATCAAAATTAATTTTATTTTTTTATTATAACACACCTCCACCGCATAACCCATCCCCCAATTTGGTAGGAATTACATTTTATAAAAATTAAAAAACGCGAGAAAAAATCTCGCGCTTCAACAAATAAAGCATTATATCTACATAAGAAGTCTGCTTTGCATATTCCCCCACAATATACTTTGCTATTTTTTCGCACCACTTTTCCCAGTCGCGAAGAACAATATGATTAGGATATTGCTTCTTGATTTGTGTATAAAAATTTTTCGTTATATCATCCCAAATAACCAAATCAAGTTTATTCTCTCTTTTTATTGCCTGACAAATTAAACGAGAAGCAACGCCCTGCCTTTTGTATCTTTCGTTTACAAAAACATTAAACCATTTTTTGTGACCTAGCCGAAAGACCAACGCCCAGCCCATAATTTGATGCTTATTAAAAGCAACAAATGTTCGTACAGCGGGATTTATACGTACTTTTCTCCTCATAAAGCCGTCATCAAAAGTAGCGTTTAAAAGTCGTCTTTGTATTTTTTTATTCCACTTGTTAAATGGCCTAACGACAATCGTCATTTGCATCTCCTTTTTTCATATTCTTACATATTTTTAGACAAAAGTCAAGTTGACACCTTTGGCGCCAAAACTCTTCACTTCGCTTAAAACGAAAAAAGAACTTGAAATGGCAGAGTGAAAATAAAAAAATCGCCAACTGTAGTTGGCGACAATAACTAGGACGGCTAGTCCTTTTCTTCCGTTGAGTGGCCTTCTGTCTTTTTGCTTTCTTCTGACGTGATTAAATGAAAAGCTAACACTACAAATCCTACCAAACCTCCTGTAAGCGCCGTGATTAAAATAATAATGCAAGGCATTCGCACAAAAAAATTGGGGACAAAAGGCAGATATTGATAGGGCGCATCAATATCTCCACCAGAAGTCAAAAATCCGAACGTCGCGGCTCCGAAAAAAGACAAAAGCATAAGAACTCCAATGACCTTTTTCATTTTTACTCCCCTTTCTCCTTGCTTCAATGAACATCAATACTCTACCATATAATGGTATTGCCGTAAATAGTAAAAACCTCCTCCAAAAATTAAAAACGACCTATTAGCCACTCTAAATCGTAAGTTATGTGAGATAGTATCATTCTACTATTTCAACCAGCAGGGGCGCAAAATTGGCCTCCACAACATCAAACTGAACGCGTCCCAGCACCTGTCCGCGCGCTGTTTCCACGTCCACCCGCCATTTACCAACTGGCACGTCATTTTTTATAGAATAACCGCGATACCCCTCGGCTCTTCCACCGGCAATACTATACGAAAACCTGCCCATTGATACCCATTTGCCATTTTCTTTATATTGCCAATGATGGACAATATCTGTCGCCAGATTACCCGGCGCAAATATTGCGGTATAAACCACGACCGCCTCTCCAGAAACTTTATGAATAGTTTGTCCCAGCAAAATACTTTCTAAAAATGATTCTGGTTCTATCGCTATAGTATATTCGCCATCTGACCTACTTATTGAGTGTCCAATAACAGAATCTTTTAATGAAAGCGGCATAGGCGGGATAACATTAAAAAAATATAAAGCATTGATAAAAATAAAAATAATTATGACCGGCACCGCAAAACGCTTTATTGTGATTTTCTCTGACTTTATATAACGGGATAAAAAAGTAATGTATAAAAAAATAACAAGGAGTGAAAGCGCGCCGGCTGAGAGAAAAATCCATGCTCCCAATTTTTCTAAAACAAAAGGCAGGATAATAGCAAAAACAGAAAACAATAGAAAAAAATAAATACTTATCTGCACTCGCGCGCGTAAATAATATTCGCGGGATACTTCGTTGCTAATCATCAAAATAACAATCAATAAAATAAACGGCCAGCTAACATAAAGCGAACCGCTAAAAAAATAAAAAATAAAACAAGCCGAAAGAAGCGCACCAAATGAAAACTGGATTCCCAAAGGACAAAGAAGACGAAAATATTTTAGCACGCGATTTTTGTTGCTTATAAGTCCGGCATCGTAAAAGTTTAGAAAAGCGATTATTGCGCCGACAAACAGAATATGCAAACCTAAAATTATAAAAGCATAGTTTATCTGAATACTTTTGAAGGTGATAAAATCAACAATCACACCAAAAACTAAAGTCCCAGGCAAAAGCAGACGTTCGTATTTTTCGTAAAATAATTTAATTTTAGTGTATAGTTTTTTGACCATAATTTATTCCGCGACTAAAACTTTTTTAGACACTACGCTATCTCTTTCTAAATATAATTTATCATCTTTAACGCTTATGCCATTCCCATAGCCAGGAAACTTTTCTTGAGTAGAAATCTTTTCAATCTTATTTTTTTCCAAATCCCAGATAAATAAAAACCCATCTCGTTCTCTCAATGGTGTCCCATAAAAAGCCATTTTTGTGTTATTGCTAAAAAATAATACAGGATTGTTTTCCATCCCTGTCCACATTCCTATTAGCTGAAAATGAACAATAGGCTCAAGCTCCATACCAAGATCTACTTCTAAAAGCGTTTCGCCGTCCCAACTTCTTTTAAATATTTTTCCTTGCGATTGATAAAAATATCCGCTTTCATCAGGTGCAACGGCAATAATGTTTCCACCAATATGTATTTCATCTATTGTGTTTTCACTTTCTGATTTTGGCGAACGGTGAACGATATATCCGCTTTCCATAGAAGAAAAATTTGGATCACTATAAGCAATTAGAGCAAAATCTTCTCCGCTATGAATAAGGCGGATACTACCTACATCGCCTTTTAATTTGTATTGAACATATGGCGCATCATTTTTGCGGTCTTCAATATTTATAATTGTTATTTTCTCTTTATTCCAAAGCCATGGATTATATTGATAGGCACTAAAAAATAATCCTGTTGCCCCATCAGCAGCAACATTTTTAATATTTGGAAAATATAATGTCTTTGCAACAACAAAACTAAAAATCCCGGCTCCCAAAATAGCGCCTATTATAATTGAAAATACGATTTTTACCCAAGCTAATATTTTTTTCATAAGCTTAATATACCACAAAATGACTATTTTTTCAACTCCGCTGAAAAACGAAATTAAAAAAAGGAGTCGAGGTGACTCCCAAAATGTATTAATGACCAAATGCGACACTTAATCCATAAAGCATTGCAAAAGTTGCTCCAAGAAGAAGAATGATAAGAAGCACGAGCTTCAAATATCTGCCTGCATTTTTTTCAAAAGGATCCTCAGCCTTCTTATACCGAGAATGTTCGTACCAATCGTCAAACTTTGACTTTTCCATCTTGCCCTCCTTGCTTAATTTATATCATCTTCCGCCGATTTTATCAAATTGTGCTCCTCCATTTTTTTGTATGCTGTTTTTTCTAATAAATGGCACGGACCCTGGCTTCCTTTGGACAATATCAAAAAAAATGCGTAAACTGGAAGGAACAATGGGCCCAACATTTTGTATTGTTTTACATGGTGCGCTTCATGTGCTAAATAGCGTCTATCTTCTGCGAATTGTGGCTCCCAAAAAATAACCGCATATCCGTATGTTATGGCATGGGTGCCAAATTTCCGGACAGTATTGCTTATCCCTTTTCCGGAAGAAAAAATAAGCATCCCATACTTCCATTTTGGCCAGGCAAAAGTTAAAACAATCCCAACAAATAATCCAATCAGCGTATTAGGCATTGTCCAGATAAAAGCTAGTAAGCTCAATAACAATGTTCCAATTTTACCGAATAAACCGCCTGCGAATATTTTCATCTACTCTCTTCTTATTTGACACTATCATAGTTTTCTCAAAAAATCAATGATAAACAAAAGGCGGCCTAACGGCCGCCTCGATATTATTCTACTGTTTTTATATGCACTTCGCGCAAAGATTTTTCCGGAAGTGGCGATGGTGCTCCCATCAAAGGGTCCCTAGCGTCTCCTGTCTTTGGAAAGGCCATTACTTCGCGAATGTTCGGTTCGCCTGCCATTAACATAATAAACCTATCAAGTCCCCAAGCAATTCCGCCATGAGGAGGCGCACCATATTCAAAAGCTTCTAGCATGTGACTAAACTTCGCTTCAATCTCTTCTTTGGAAAGTCCCAAAATTTCAAAAATTTTATTTTGCAAATCACGCTTATGGATTCTGATACTTCCGCCACCAACTTCATATCCGTTTAATACCAAATCATAAGCATTGGCGCGGACTTTGAGCGGACTGGCATCCAATAGCTCGGCATCTTCTTCTTTTGGTGAAGTGAATGGATGGTGCATCGCTCCCATCTTTCCGTCCGATTCGCCCATTTCAAACATCGGAAAATCAACTACCCAGCAAAAAGCCAGTTCGTCTTTATCGTTTTTGTCTTGGCGCAAGTCCGGTTTGTCGCTATTGTATTTTTGCATTGCTTCCGCATAGGTAAGACGCGGGAAAGGGTTGCTGGATATCTTTTTTTCCGGAAACAATTCTTGTATCATTTTTATTGTCATTGTTTCTATCAATGATAAAATGTCTTCTTGCTCTATAAAAGACATCTCCATATCCAACTGAGTAAATTCCGGCTGGCGATCGCCACGCTGGTCTTCATCACGAAAGCACCTTGCTATTTGATAATATCTTTCCATACCGGCAACCATCAAGAGTTGTTTAAATTGTTGAGGCGACTGCGGAAGAACATAAAAATTTTCCGGATGAAGACGTGACGGAACGATAAATTCACGCGCGCCTTCCGGCGTTCCTTTTGTGAGACTTGGTGTTTCTATTTCACAAAATCCTTCTTTATCCAAATAATTTCTTAAAAAATTTATTACTCTATGGCGAAGTTCCATATTTTTGTGCATTCTTTCGCTTCGCAAATCCAAATATCTATATTTCAGACGAGTTTCTTCGTTTACAGGGGTTGTGTCTTTATCAATTTCGAATGGCGGAGTTTTGGCTTCGTTCAAAATCTCTAATTCCGTGGCTTCTATTTCCACTTCGCCGGTAGCAAGCTTTTTATTAAAATATTTTTCCCCTCTACTTTTTACCATACCTACAATTTTTACAACAAACTCGGGACGAAGCTCATCAGCCTGCTTAACAAGCTTTGGATCGGCAAAAACAACCTGCATTAAACCGGTTTTATCGCGAAGGTCTATAAAAATAATTTTTCCCATATCACGGCGGGCATGAACCCAGCCGGAAAGAGTAACAGATGCGCCGACTTTTCCTACTGCGTCGGTATTAAAAATTCTATCTTGCATAAATTTATAATTCACTTAATTTTATTTGTTTTGATTTATTTGTAATGGAAATAAGCTGTTCGTCTAATTCCAAGTTTAAAAAACTATTTAGCGAAAATTGGAAAATCTGTTTTAATGTCTGAAGGGTTTGCTCTCCTATAGCCATACCGTCACCGGCGCATTGCCTACATATTATTATATTATCTGTTATATTGAACCGCAATTCCCTACTCTCCTCTTTAATTAGATTACCACAAAATGCGCAAGAGTCAAGCTGGGGTCGGTAGCCCAATGAATCAACCAATCTCCAAAAAAAATATACTTTTATTTTTTGCAGAACCCCCTCTAACTCCCCCTTGGAAAGGGGGAGAAAAAATGGAGTATTTATTGCGTTTATTACTTCTTTCAATAATCCAAAAATATTCTTGTCCGGCTCTTCTTCTTTTATTAGTCTATCCAAAAGATATAAACAATCATAAGTTGCTTCTATTTTTTCTGTTTCACGCAATATCTTGCTGTTTGCCACAGTTGTGCTCCA
>Ga0210057_1004015_pt1 | contig 19871 bp, 15 predicted proteins | sample CryGeyCG2114_010_2_FD_183968 | JGI IMG/M metagenome (GOLD analysis project Ga0210057, IMG submission 183968) | Groundwater microbial communities from aquifer - Crystal Geyser CG10_big_fil_rev_8/21/14_0.10 (SPAdes) (version 2) | ecosystem: Environmental > Aquatic > Deep subsurface > Groundwater ...
TTCATAAAGTAAAAAGTAAACTAATATATTATATATTAACTTTATAACTATCCTGCTATTCTATCTTATTTTTTAAATAAAGCAAACCATTCTTTTTAGAAAAATAAGTATTAAAAAATAATCTTCAGCACCAACTTTCCTATTTAAAAACAATTAAAACTTATACCACAAAACTTGATTTGTCACTTCATGATGATAAATAATCTCAGAAGGTTTTATAGATGAACCCAAAGCTTTAGGACTGCGGTCAGCTGTCATTTGTTTGTAATCAACATATTTTTCTTGATTAACTTTGCCGAGAATTTTACTAATAAAATCACTCCCTTTAAAAAGTTTAATTGCATCATTGATGTTGTCTGGTAAAACACGAATCCTATCACGTTTCTCTTTATCTTTTACAAGCGGTTCCCCTTCTAATCCTGTCTTTAGAATTGTAAAAAGTGTTAAGTATGGATTGGAATCTGGAGCAACTGAACGAATCTCCAGACGAGTCGAGCGTTCATTCCCCAATGGAATACGAATCATAGAACCACGATCTATCGGTGAAACCTTAATCTGATTTGGTGCCTCAAAATGTGGATCCAAGCGACGATAAGCATTAACACTAGAATTTAATACAAGACAGATCTCCGACGCATGATTCAAAACTCTACTAACAAAATCCCAAGCAATATCTGATAAACCATCTTTACCACGTGGATTATAAAATATATTTTTACTATTCTTCGTAAGTGAAATATTAGTATGCATACCAGAACCATTTATGCCAATAAATGGTTTAGGTAAAAAAGTAGCCGTCATTCCCAAATTATTGGCAACTTGACGACAAACAAGTTTATAAAGTTGAATATTATCAGCAGCTCGTACAATATCAGTATAAGAAAAATTTATTTCAAATTGTGAAGGTGCAACTTCCGGATGATCTTTTTCATTTTTAAAACCCATAGCACGTTGCGCTTCTGCTGTAAGATCAATAAATTGACGTAATCTTCCAAGAGGTAGTGAATGATAGTAGCCACCACTTGAAATAAATTGAAAAGAACCTGTTTCCTCATATTTTTGTTCAGAATTTATCCCATCAACTAAAAATCCTTCTATTTCGGCTGAAACAAAAGCAGTTATACCACTTTTCTTCTTAAGTCCTTCTGAATAAAGTTTAAGTTGCCCACGAAAATCAGAAATATATGATTTATGATCCCGACCAAGAACATCTACAAACATTATAACTTTTCCAGGACCAAAAACATCTGATGGTAAAAAACGAATACTAGCCCAATCGATAGTAAGAAATAAATCAGATTCATGTTGCTGACTAAAGCCACGAATAGAAGATCCATCGAAAGTCAAATTGTCAGCCGAATTAAGTAAAAACTTTTTATCATAATCTAACATATGGAATCTGCCTTCCAAATCTGTAAAACAAAGTGTGATCGCTTTAATTCTTTTTTCTTTTTGTAAAAATGCACGATATTCTTTTTCAAGTAAAAAGGGACTGACTTTCTCAGCACGATCTTTGGCCTTTAAATTTATGACCTCAAGATCATCATAAGGAATCTCTAAAAAGTTCTTCAACATTTTGTTGTTTTTTTCTATCATAGTTATTATATTAATCTAATAAGAATTTAATATAAAAATATACTAAATTAGCTTAATTATATATCATATTAATATAAAAAGGCTTGTGGATAACTAATAGTATTTCTCAATATTTCTTTTATGCTCATCATAGGTCACAGCACAATGAATCTTTCTGTTTTTGTCGTGTAAATAAAACATACAATTCGTCTTTTGAGGATTATATGCAGCCGTGATAGCATCTATTCCAGGATTAGCTATAGCTCCAGGTGGAAAACCTTCGTACATATATGTATTATAAGAAGAATCTATTTTTTTATCTTCTGGTCTAACTCTTCCCCACCAACCTTCCTCTTCACTCCCCTTCGCATATTGCAAAGTAGCATCCATTTGTAATTTCATCCCACTAAAAATACGATTCCAAATAATTCCTGATATTAATTTCATATCACTCTTGCCTCCAGCTTCCCGTTGGATGATAGAGGCTATTTTTATGGCTGTATCTTCATTTATTTTTTCTTTTGATATTGATTTCCTAATTTTATCTGTCTGTTTTGAAAATTCTTCAAACATAGTAGCACTCACCTCTGCTGGAGTATCATTTTTATCAATTAAATAAGTCTTTGGGAAATAACGTCCTTCTAAATTTGAACTATTCAAAGCAATATGTGCATTCAAAAAACTATCTTTCTCACTTTCATCCCAACCAAGTTTATTCGCCATAATTTCCGCAACTTGTTCTTTCCTTAAGCCTTCATGCACTTTTACAATATGAACATTTGGATTAGCTAAATTAATATAAAAAGATATTTTAGCGAGAAGAGAAGGATCTAATTCATAGTAAAAAACTAGACCAAACAAAGTTCCCACTAAAAGAATTAGCGCTACAATATAATATTTCAGTTTCATAAAATACGAAACTTTTTTACTATTTTTTTTGATAGTCTCCCTCATTTTAATAAATGAACTCCACCATCTTACGTGAGATTCATACCTTATAATTATAACAATATAAAAATAATAATAAAAGCCTACTAGTATAAACTGCAGGCTTTTTAATTGTCACAATTAGGACATTCACCTCCATCTTCATAGATGGGGGTAAAACATCTCAAACAAAACTTCTTAGCGTTGGGGTTTGCTTTTTTAGCAAAAATAATTTTTGCTAAAAAAGCTTTCTGTTCTTCTTTATATTTTTTTTGATATCTTTTATTGCCGGGAAAACCAGGCAATGTAATGTCAAAAAAATAACTAGGTTTCATTTTTGTACCTTTACTTTTATTCTACCTAAATACTATCACATTATAACAAAAAAGTCAAACAAAAACCCACCTTGCGGTGGGCTCTTGCGGCACTTATGTTGTTTACGATAAATGTAAGTATTGCCTCACACTCACAAAATGAGTATATCATACTTGAAATAAAAAAGCAAGTCCGGTAGTGAAATTAGAAAAATCCTCTCTTACGAGAGGATTTTTCATGTTTTAGCCTTATATCTATAAGCCGAATTCTGTCCTCCTTCACTTTCGTAAAAAATGGATAGTTATTTATCTAGGTCTTAGATTACTCTAAAACTCAAGCGATTCTCCCCGCTCCGACCCGAAGGCCGGCATCAGGGCACGATCTTGCACACACGTAGGTATTTTGCCGTTTCACCCGAACTAAATCGGTTCGTCACTGTTCGCAACCCTAGGATTACTCCTGACGGGCATTACCCGCTACGTTTGTCCTAGCTTGGCTAAGACTATGTGTTCGGACTTTCCTCCCCGATTTAAGTCGGAGCAACTATCCAATACAGGGCTAGTTTCGATTATAAAACAAAAAAATAAGAAAGTAAATAAAAAACAAGAAAAACATTATTCTTATTTTTTCCTAATTATCTGGAGAACCTTCTGCTTTTTCTTTTTGAGCTTCTTCAGCTAAGACGTCATCAATAGAACAAACTCCAGAGACACAAGCAAATTCTTTAGCACCGACAGTATTGTCTTCTTGTTCGTAATAAACAAGTTTAGAAAAATCAATATGTTTTATTTCTTTAATTCTTTTATCATACTCTTCTTTCGAAATCTCTTCATAAGGTGCAAGTTGATAGACATGTTCAGAGCGAGGTAAGAAAGAAAGTCCACCGACGATATCCCAATTCTCATAAATAAAGTTTGCAACTTTAATCCATTCATCGTTGCCAACATAAATCGTGACAGAAGGATTGTGTTCAATATAATTAATTTTTAATCTTTTCCATTCATTTAGTAAATCAATAGCAGAGACTTGATCTCGAGTGACAGCTCCATCTGGTGCTTTGATTGGGAATTCAACCACAGCGACAGTGGAGTTTGCAGTAGAATATCCGACTTCAGCTTTGAAAGGAACACCTTGATCTTTTATTAATTCATACAATGGATCATTTGTAGAAATACGAACACGTCTAATATAATATTTGGCATACCATGGATGCATTCCAGAACCGACATAAAGAAGTTGGCCGGAATTACCATGAGGTTTGATAGTGGTAATACAAGTAGAATGATTTATACCGAACTTTTTTGCATATTCTTTATTTACTTTTATAGATTCTTCGCGAAGCTGTGATAAAACATTGTCATTCCTAATTGTCTTATTATCATAATATCCAGTAATGGAGACACCGAGTAGTGCTTCATCATCACAATTTTCTTTCCATTCTTTTGAAAGATAACCGAAATGAGTCAAAGTCGCTTGATAGGTACCTAATATTGTAGAGAGTCTAACTTTCCTTTTTAAATCCTCAATTGTGTCCTTTGGACGAACCACAATAGAAGTGAGATTACAAAATTGTTTAGAACGAAGAGTAATTTCTCCGCAAGGATTTGATCCAGGTAATCCAACAATCACATTTTGGTCATCTATAATTCCAGCTTCTTTCCAATTATTGATTCTACGTTTTGGGAGTTGAGTCATAAGTCCTCCTCTATTGAAAATTCCTCTTTCACCTGTGCCTGATTTTATCAATTCTATCCATTCGTTTAAAAATTCTGAAGCTGAGGGTTTCTGGCTATACACAGCTGAATTGTTAGCCATTGAGCGCTGACCGTTATCAATCCAAAATTGTCCCTGTTTTGATTTACGCATAGATTCATCATCAATATCAGAAAGAGATATCAAAGCACTGCGACGAACTCCCCCAGCAACGACGATGAGTCCAATCTGACAAATTATGTCATGAAGATCCAAATTGGTAAGACGTTTTGCTTGTCTGGCTAATATTTTCTTTTTAGTAAAATTAATTAAATCAATAAGAGGCTGAGGTCCTGAAGCTCGGCCACCGGCCACTTTCAAACGAGAACCTGACGGACGCACTTTACTATAATCAAATTCCACATCATAACCATCAGCCCAAGTCTTACAAGCAAGAACAAATGCATCTGCCCAACCTTCTTTATCATCTTCTACAACATAAGTAGCAAGTTTTTTTCCTGTCTGCCTTCTTATCTGCGGAAATTTTTGTACAGTTTCAGATTCAACAGAAAAACCTAATCCAGCTCCACACATCAGTATGTACATCACCTCTCCTAAATCTTGCCAACAAGTAGGTGCAACATAAGAACAGTTGTAAGCCCAGACATTTGTTTTTTCACATGCTTCACCTGCAGACCAAAGCAATCTCATTGATGGACAGATCTCTTGTTTTAGAATTCCTTCTTTTAATTCAGAAATATCTCTTGAAGATACTTTATCTCCAAGATTTTTTTTCATATAAGCCATAAAGCGGTTAATTGTCTCTACCCATGTCTCGCGTCTTCCTAAATTATCTTGCCACTTTGAATATGTCCTAAAAAAAATAAATTCTTCATAAGAACTAACAAAGTAAGAACTCGATTCATCAAAAACTTTTTTACTTTCAACAGGGATAATACCAACTTCTTTCCTTAACTCTGCTCTTTTTGACCTATATAAAATATAGGATTTTGCAGTAAGATGATATCCCAGATCCATAAGTTCGGATTCTACAAAATCTTGCACCATTTCCACCGTCGGAATGAACTTTTTTCCTGCCCCATAGGAAGCTTGCCTTCCTTCGGGGTCGTTACTTTTTAACTTAAGATGGGTTAATCTATGAAAAACTTTCTTTGCAACATCTTTTGCTTCCTTTTTTTCTCCCTCACTCGTTATGAGAAACGCTTTGTATACAGCATCAGCAATTTTATTTATATTGAAAGGAATTATTTCTCCTTCACGATTTCTGACATTCTTAATTTTGTTTAGTTCCCTTCTGTTTAAAATAAAATCTTTTTCCATAGGGTGATTATACTTCTAAAAAATAATTTATGCGAGTGGAAACTAAGAAAAAAACGACAAAGAAAACAATTTGAAATGACTGTAAATAGTCATCTTCTTAAAAGCTGAAATAGCAAGCTCTAAGGGAGCAAGATTTCTATCTGATCCCCCTCTTTCAAATTATTCTTTTCTGAAAATTGAGCCAAAACTTCTAAAACATACCTCACCTCTTGACTGGGTCTAAAAGTCTCTGGATACGACTCTGGGAGTGCATTTTTTTTTATATAAACCACACGTAAATCTTCTCCAATCCAAATAATATCTAAAGCAAAATTCATATCCTTCATCCAAAAAGAATATTTATCCATATGGTTAAAAACGAAAAACATACCTTCGTCCTCTTTTAATTTTTCTCTCCCTGAAAGTCCTTGTTGCCGAGCCTCCGGAGTTAAAGCTAGTTCAACTTTTAAAATTTTATCTGCAATTTTTATATACTGAATTTTATTTATATCTAGATTTTTTGTTCCAGAGTTTACTTCAGGTTTTAACCCTGACACTTTTTCTTTATCTAAAGAAAAAAAAATTAAAAAAATAAAAAATCCTATTACTAAAAAAACAATAATTAGAGAAATAAAAAAATCTTTTTTCTTTTCCATTTTTTACTTTTAACTTTATGGATTTGTTAACTTTCTACTACTTATCATCTCCATTATTCCAACCAAAAAATTTACCGATGGTTTCTGCTGTTTCATGTTTGCGAATAATTTTTATCGCACCATCATGCGCAATAATTTTTGCAGGAAGAGAAAGTAAACAATGATGTGACGACAAAGCATCTTGATAGGCTCCTGTATCTAAAATTGCAATGTATTGATCTTCACCATTTAATTTTGGTAAAAGAATATAATCTCCACCAGCAGTATATTTATCATCAGAATCACAAGAACTTCCAGCAAGCCAAACTCTCTTAAGAGAACTAGTCATATTGTTCACCGGTATAACATGCCACTTTTGATGCACCGCCCAAGTGTCCTTCAAGTCATTCATAAAACTTCCGTCAATAATATACCAAGCTTTCGCATTCGCCTTTTCAATATACTTTTTAGAAATTATTTTATAAATAGTTATCTGAGCTGGATCAACAATATACCAACCCCATTCTATAGCCAAATTTGGATGTTTAACTCCAGCTTTATCTGATAAATTTTTTAATAATTTTATTATTTTACTTGAAACAACTTTTGCTGTATAAAATTTCTTTTTTTCATGAGAAATACCAAAACCACCACCTATATCTAATGTGTCTAAAGAAGGATATATTTTCTGTAACTGCAAATAAATAGTAAAAGCATGTTTCACTCCTTCTAAAATACTCTTCTGTGTCTTTATCTGTGAACCTAAATGATAATGCAAAATCTTTAAATTCTTCATTTTAGGTAAATTAAGAATATCCTTTTCAGAGAGCCCAAAACGGTCAAATTTCTTATCCCAACGTGTATCAGACTTGATAGAAAGGTCTACCCGAACACCTTTATCACCTTTATATTTTGAGATTCTTTCAATTTCCTCTGGCCCTTCTATTATAGGCACTATATTCATACCTTTTGCACGTAGTTCTTCTATCAAATCTAAATATTGATCAGTCTTCGGGCCATTACAAAGCACGCGAATTTTATTATTAAACTTTTCTCCCTCCCAAAGTTTTTTTACAAGCCATAATTCATTTGCAGAAGTTACTTCCAAATTTGCCCCTTCTGAAATGAGTGGAAGAACAAATTCCCTATTTTGATTAACTTTCATTGGATAGTGATAGAAAAATTTACCCTTATAGCCATAAATTTTTATATAAGCTTGAAAATAACCTATCAAATCTTTGAGCCTATCTTCTAACACAAAAGGGAAAATCACTTGCAAAGGTGTGCCATATTTTTGAGCCAAATCATTTAAATTATATATATGATGCCCTTCTATTGCAGTGAGCTCATTATCTTTACTGACACCTAAAAATTGGGTGTTAAATTCCTCAGCTCCAAGCTTCCAAAATTTTTTCCAATTTTTCCCTACCTTGCGTTTATGTAGACCCTGTTTTTTTGTTTTTTTCTTAGCCATCAAATTAAAAATAGTATAGCAATTCGTCAAAAATTGTAAAGCATTTTCAGTCTTTATTTAAATATCCTTCTAAAAATTCTTTCTTGTATTCATAGAACGTATCGTTGATAATAGACTGACGAATTTGATCTACTAAGTGGATAATAAAATACAGATTATGAATTGAAGCGAGAGTGCCTGCAAGCATTTCTTTTCCATGAAAAAGGTGTGCAATATAGCTTCTCGTATAATTTTTACAAGTGTAACATTCACAATCTTTTTCAATCGGTGAAAAATCATTTCTGAATTTTGTATTCATGATAATTATTTTTCCATTTTTTGTGTAAATCGTTCCATTTCTTCCGAGACGTGTCGGCAAGACGCAATCAAAAAGATCCACTCCATTTTCTATTCCCATAAATAAATCTTCAGGCTCCCCTATGCCAAGCAAGTGACGAGGTTTTTCTTCTGGCAAAATTTCATTCACCCATTTTACAGCAGAAGACATATCTTCTTTAGCAAAAGAACCACCAATTCCGAAACCATCAAAATACTTACCATCCACATTTGTCTCTGCAATAATTTTTGCAGATTTTTTTCGCAAAAATTCTTCACGTCCACCTTGCACGATACCAAATAGCACTGGAGAAAAAATAGAAGAATCATTCTTTAAAGGGTCGCTGTCTGATCCTGCTGGCTCAGCGCTGCCTCCCCGCCCGCTTTCGCCTGAGCGAAGCGATGGCGGGCAGGTCGACTCGTCAGTCTGCGAAACACCCTCTAAAGAATATTCTTCTGTTTTTTCTAAAGCATCAAAAGTTGTGCTTTTTTCGGCATACGCAATATTAGATTCATTAACCACATTCAGGTTGGAGTGCGAGCCGTGAAAAAGCAGCAACTTTTGATGCTCCCGTAAACTCCTTTCCGCCCAGCGATGTGTGCGTTCTAGAGCTTCTTCTTGGTATTTTAAATCCTCCACTGGGCTAGTACACTCATCAAAAGCAAAAATTATATCGGCACCAAGATTGTGTTGAATCTGAATTGATTTTTCAGGGGTAATGTAATGAATACTTCCATCTAAGTGAGATTTAAAAGAAACCCCATCTTGCCCTATTTTAGCTAAACGAGGTGCATCAAAGTCATCAAAACGCTCAGGGATAAGAAGCAAATCGGCTTTAGTCATTATTTTTGAAATACCTGCCCCGTAGGAAGTTTGCTTTCCTTCGGGGTCTTTTCCATAAGCAGCACCTAGCGAAAAAACTTGGAAACCACCAGAGTCCGTCATCGTAGGTCCACTCCAATTCATAAATTTACCAATCCCTCCTCCGTCTCGCACGATTTCGTCTCCAGGTTGTAAATACAAATGATAAGTATTTCCGAGTACTACTTGCACACCAACCTCACGCACTTGTTCTGGATTTAAAGATTTAATAGTTGCTTTTGTTCCCACCGCAACAAAAGCCGGAGTTTTAATAATTCCATGAGCTGTAATTAAAATTCCAGCACGCCCTAAAGGATTCCTTGTCCCGTTAGAAGTAGAAGCTTTTTGTAAGCCTTCGTGACTTCTGTCGGGATTTAATTTTTTCTCAATTTTAAATTGCATTTATTATGTATTTTATACCTGTGGATAACTCTTGATTTTTGTCTAATACTTTGTTATACTAATTAGGTCTTTTAGTTCTAGCCATAGAACTTTAAGGGTATTACATCCAAGAGCAGCTCTCCGCAAGGAGGGCTGTTTTATTTTATGATTTATCTTCTTTATATTTTAAATCCCTACCCCAAACATCTTCTTCAATATTTAATACATCAAAATATCCATCACCTCCAGTTCTTAATTCTTGCGATACATTATTTTTTGAAGAAAAAATGAAAACCTTTTTACTACCATTGCGTAAATAATTAACTAACGCAAGAAAATCAGAATCACCAGTAAAAAGAACAGCTACGTCATATTTTTTACAAAAATGAATAGCATCAATAGTCATTTCAACATCCATATTACCTTTTTCCTGTATTGAATCACCTAAATCACTATGTTCTACAATTCTTTTAAGTTCTTTTTTTCGAACAACAAAACCTAAACCCTTTTTAAGATAAGTAAAAAATTTATGCTTTCCATCTTGATTTTGTTCACGAGTTCCTTCTTTAGGATATGCTGTATAATAAAAAATTTGTATTTCAGAAGTATTAAATTTTTCTTTTAAAAAATATTTTAATTTTTCAAAATCAAACATTTTACCTTTAACTTTTTGTGCCTGCCATAAGTTAGAGGCATCAATAAATGCATATACAATTTTTTCTATTTCTTTTTTCATAAAATTACTCATCAATTTCTTTCATTAACCTATCTGTTTCGAACAATACTTTGATTATTTTTTGATAATGTTCTATCTCGTCACTATTTAGTTGTCTCCCTCTTCTGTCTTTTAAATACTTTTGTGCTGGTTGATAACCTCCAACATAAAAATTCCAAGAAATCTCTGGAACACCTTCAAAATGTTGAGTACTATTTATATAAACACTACCATTTTCATATTTTATTTTTTCTACAAAATTACCACCTGCTACAGAATATTTTGTGGTTAATTTTTCACATTCAGGATCTGTCATTAAATGCAAATCACGAAGCTTATTGCCTAGATTAACTAATTTTTCAAATTCTTTTTTTTTAGTTGGATATGGTACACGAGGAAAATCTATTTTTAAAAATTCTTTGTATTTTTCTCTATAATTTGGAGAATGTAAAATTGCATAAATATAATCCAAAATATTTTCTGGTGTTGTTTCCCCCACTACATAATTAATTCTATCCCAAATTTCTTTATTTAGGTTTGGTATTTTTTCTCCTTGTTCTGTATATAAATACAAAGGTAGAATAGAATTTATTTCTCCAGTTTTATTAGAAATAAAAGATGACTCAATTATATTTCGAGAAATATTTAAATGTTGCCAAGAATCTCCAGTTTTTACTTGTTTACAAATAATCAATCCTAAATTTTCTTGATTTATAAAATGTTGCATTATCTCTGTTCGAGGGGAGTTAATCCAACACTCTGACTTTTCTGTATAATACATATAACGAACATCAAACAGTCTATAAGAAATTTTTGTTGGTTTATTTTCTGAAACACTTCTCAATTCTGCTAACCTTTCTTCTTTTTTATATTTTCTTCCATCTTTAATATTAAATTCTACATAAGGATTATCAGAATTAAGAATAAATTTTGTTGTTTTTTCTAATTCTTCTTTTGTATAAAAAATAGACAACTTATCTGTTCCAGTTACAATCCCTGTTGTATTTTTAGAAAACAATTCAGACACAGAAAATCCTTTTTTATATTCATTTTTACCTTCTCCCTCAAGAACCCATAAGTCTGTATTTTCTGGAAGTTGTGCCCAGTCAATTTTATCAATACTTGAAGCATCTAGATTTTTAAATTTCTCTTTACGAATTCCATAAAAATCAGCTTTATAAACTTGTGCTAATTTTTTATCTTTCATATTAGATTTTTTAATTCCTAAAATAATAGCAACACCTGTCTTAATATCAAAAACATTTCCATCTTTTGACCCATCAGGACTCGTTTCGTTTTTATTACTATTTCCATGCAAATCTAAAATAAAAATCTTGTCAAAGGTGTTTCGTAAATGCCAACGCATTCCTCGAAATGTAGGGTTATCAATATATCCATGAGCAGTAATCATACCCATAACCCCCTCTCCATTTTTCTCTATTAAACTTTCAGCAAAACGAATAAATTTAACATAATCGTCGTCAAGCCAATGTTTTCTCTCTTGGAGTTTTTGCTTACCTCCTATTTCAACTTTATAAACATTATTATCTGTATAAATTTTATTTTGAGAAATACCACTATACGGTGGATTACCGATCACGCACATAATAGGATATTCCGATTTAACTTTCGAAGCCTCTACCGCTTCTTTTGTAATACTTTCTTGCACTCCAACAAACAAACTCCCATCACCCCAAATGGAAGACTTAGCTTCTTCAAGTGTATTTGTAAGATATACTCCCAAGCGAGTTTTTAATTCCCCGGCTTTTGTATCTTGAAGCGTCATACCTAATTTCAAATGAGCAATAGTGTAAGAAGCCATCATAAGCTCAAAACCATGCAATCTTGGTAAAAGATGATCTTCTACATACGATGGCCAATGACCCTCTTGACCCACAAAATCTTTATAAATATGTTTAATAACTTCATTTAAAAATGTTCCTGTGCCTGTAGCCACATCAAGAATTTGAACTTTGTGATATTCCTTTTGAACCTTAATTTCTTTTCCCTTTTTATCTATTTCTTTTCTTTCTATCTGTATTTTTGTTTTATCAGCCAGACCTTTGACAAGATTAAATTCACTTTTTAAAATACTATCTACTGCACGAACAATAAACTGTACTACTGGACGAGGTGTGTAGAAAACCCCCATTTCCATTTTCTTTTTTACATCATATTCACGCAAGAAATCTTCATAAAAATGAATAACTGGATCAGGACTTTCGTACACTTCTCCAAACAAACTTTCCTTTTTAAAATACTCATGCATGAGATTATGCACATGGGCATGAGTAAAAACTTCACATAATTCATCAACAATATACTTGAGTCTGTCTGGAAAAGTATTACCTGCAATGTGGTCAAAGAAAGATTGTAAAAATGGATTTGTTTTTGGTATAAGTTCTCGAGCTTCAATACGAGAAAAATTATTAAGTGTTATATCATTATATCGAGCTGAAAAAAGACCATAAACTAAAGTCTGTGCATACATATCTGAAAAAGAATTATCATCGAGGCTTGAAATTAAATTCTCTTTTACAACATCCCTTATTTTAAATAATTCTACATAACGCTCTGATTTAGAAAGAAGCATCTCTAACACATTAGACCTAACACGTTGAGCTATTCCCCCCATTATTTTTGCAAGATGTACTCCACTCTTGATTGGTTCTTTATTAGAAGAAACAAAATCTAAAATTGTTTTTATTAAATAATCAGAATTTTCTTTTTTTATTTTGATATATCTTCCATTTTTATCTATATCTCCGAGAGAAATTTCTTCATTATATTTCTGCCCATTTCTAAAAAATCTAAAATTAACATAATCACTAATAATTAAATTACTATACCCAAAATATCTATCTGCTTGATCAGATTTTTCAATTTTATCTAAATCTTCACCTACTTTTTTAACTTCTATGTAAAGTAATGGAACTTTATTTTTAAATATAATAAAATCAGGTTTATTTCCATTTATGGCTCTTTGGTCTTGTTGTGTAAAATAACCTTTTTCTTTTGGAAAAATCTTTTTTAAATAATTTTCAAAAGAAGTTCTATAAGAGTGTTCAGAGCTATTTTCATCTCTAAAATATTTTTGAATCTCTTGTAAATAATCTTCCATAAATAAATAATACCACACAAGCTCCTTAAGGTCTCACCTTTTCCCATCGCTGCACTCCTCTTCAAGGAAAGACCTTTTATAATTCAACCTCCACAAATTTTAATTCTTGAATATTTACTGGACTGACAAGCAAAGCCTTTTGGAAAGAATCACGTGGATCAGAAATAATCGTTTCTACTATACCAACAATATATGGAGTGATTCCAGGTAAAATTATCTCTGTCCCCTTTTCCAAAACAAAATCTCTAGGCAAAATCATTTCAAAATTTCCTCCACCTCGTCCAACTATTTGCATAAAAGTATCCCCGCCTAAACTCGAGCTAGTTGAGGCTGGTTTGCCTCCAATAATTACTTCAGTTTTTTCTCCAGAACTTGAATACAAAATGACTTTAGAAGTATTAAAATAAACTTCAGCAATACTTCCAATAGGAATATTTCCCAATGCAAATACTTTCTGCCCAGATATTATTCCATTTTTTTCACCCACATCTATAATAATAGTATCGTAAGGAGATTGATTAGGCTTAGATAAAACACTAGCTAAAATCATTTTAGCCTCTTCTCTTTTACGTTCTAAAATTTCTTTTATTTTTAAATTCTCGTCTAAAATAGAATTGTAATTTAATATTCTGGCTTCTTGTTCACTTAACTTTGACTTCAAATCTTTATTTTCTAAAACAAGAGAATTCTTAGAATAAAAATAAGTACCAATATTTGATAATTTATAACCAATATTATTTCCTAAAATTAAAACCGGGCGAAAAATAATGTGCGAAACATAAGAAAATCCATTAAAGATACCTGATCTAAAATAGATTAGAATAAATAAAATTACAACAAAAAAAATATATTTGAAATATTTATTTCTTTTTATTTTTTTATCTAGGAGGTAACTCATCTTGATTCCCAATTAAAACTTCACTATAAGATCGAAGATCGTCTAAAATGATACCCGTTCCACGAGCTACAGCAGAAAGTGGATCATCTATTACATAAACTGGAATTTTAAGGATATTCTGCAAAAATTCTCCAAGCCCTGGTAATAATGCTCCACCACCAGAGAGAGTTATCCCCTTATGCATTATGTCAGATAAAATTTCAGGAGGTGTCGTTTCAAGTACATCTTTCACTCCCTCGACAAGCTCTCTAATTGATACTGAAAAAGCTTCACGAATGTCAGAATCTGTCACCACTACTTCACGAGGTAAACCAGTTAATAAATCACGTCCACGCACTTCTGTCTCCATATATTCTCCGGGTAAAGCAGAACCTATCACTATTTTTACCATCTCAGCTGTAGTCTCACCAATTAAAATCTTAAACTCATCTCTCATATAAGTGATAATGTCATTATTCAATTTATCACCTGCAATTTTTAAATTTTTTGATTTAACTATTCCACCTAAAGAAATTACTGCAATATCAGTCGTTCCACCACCAATATCTATAATCATAGAACCAACAGGATCTTTAATGGGAAGTCTGATCCCAATAGCCGCTGCCATCGGTTCTTCGACTAAAAAAACTTCTCGTGCACCAGCAGAGCGAGCCGCATCATAAACGGCACGTGTTTCAACATTTGTCGTACCTGAAGGGACACCAACTAAAACTCTCGGTCTAGCAAATTTTTTAGACATCTTATCTGCTTTATTTATCAAATAGGAAAGCATTTCTTCTGTGACTTCAAAATCCGAAATAACACCATCTACAAGTGGACGAACTGCTTTAATATGTCCTGGAGTTCTTCCTAACATATCTTTAGCTTTTTCGCCTACAGCAAGAATTTGATTAGTCTTAATGTTTACCGCAACAACTGAAGGTTCATTAATGACGATTCCATGACCTTTCAAATACACTAAAGTATTTGATGTACCTAAATCTATACCGATATCATTAGAAATTAATTTGTAAATTTTATCAAACATTTTTTTCAAGGACCGGCCTTCGACAGATTTTGGTGAAAGCCGGCCATTTATTAATTTAAGGCTTTAGTAATTTTAATAATTCTTCTACAGAAATAACTTTTCCTTTTTCCCCGCCTGCTCCCAAACCATCGTGAGGGCGGGCAGGTTCATTTCTTTTTTTTACTTCAACTCCACCATCTTTTATACTTCGAGTAGAAACAACTACTCGATAAGGCATACCCAAAAGATCTGCATCGGCAAATTTCTCTCCTGCCGAAATTTCTTTTCTATCGTCAAATAAAACTTCCACATCCGCTTTTAATAACTTTTCATAAACTTTATCTGCCTCTATTCGAACTGAATCTTCATCCCCTAAAACCAGTAAATGTACAGTAAATGGAGCAATACTTAGAGGCCAAATTATACCCTTATCATCAGCTAAAGCCTCTACAACAGTCCCCATTAACCTTCCTGGGCCTATTCCATAGGAACCCATAAAAACAGACTTAAATTCACCTGTCTCTGTTTGATATTTTAATTCAAGAGCATCTGAAAAACGTGTCCCAAGTGTAAATATATTACCAACTTCAACTGCTCTGTTTTCTACTAAATTTTCTTTAGATAAACCTAGACTTTCAATTACTTCATCATTATAAACTTCTTTATTAACAGCAATTCCCTTTGAACCATCAACATAGATAGTGTCTTCTCCTGTAGAAGTTATAGTCTGAAATTCATGAGAAAATTTTGAGAACATTCCGCCTGAAGCAAAAGTCAAATAAGTAATATGCCCAATACCAGTACGTTTAAAAATATTTTGATATGCAATTTTTGATTTTTCATAAAACTCATTATGCTCTTTTTCATCTCTACAGAAAGAATATAAATCTTTCATAACAAATTCTCTAGTACGCATTATCCCACTTTTTGCACGAATTTCATTTCTAAATTTTGTTTGAAACTGATATACAAATTTTGGTAAATCACGATATGACTGAATAAAAGATTTCATTATTTTAGTAATTGGTGCTTCATGAGTAACAGCCAATCCTAGTTCAGTCTCATTTTTTAATTTTGTTTTAAACCAAACATCTACTTGTTCATCACTCCATTGATTTGTAGGTTCCCAAGTTTCTCTTTCTTGAAGTGCAGTCATTGTAATCTCCTGCCCATCAATGGCATTCATTTCTTCTCTAATTATATTTTCAATTTTTTTTATCACTCTTAACCCAAGAGGTAGATAAGAATACACCCCAGCCATTTCCTTATAGATAAACCCACCACGAATAAGGAGCTCCGCATTTTTTGATACTTCATCTGTCGGAACCTCTTTCTTGGTTTTAGTAAAAAGTTTAGATTGTCTCATTTGTTCATCTTAACCGAAAAAAGCCTTTTGGTCAAAGTTGCAAAAGCTCCTATCAATTATGAGCCAGTTGCAAAAATGTCATTCTTCTGCTAGAATAGCCCTTATGCAAACTACAAACTTGAAGCCAGAGAACCTGGAAAATAACGATAAAGATGTTTCAATAAATATAGAAAAAATGTTTAAAGCAGGTGCACATTACGGCTATAGTAAAAGTAGACGTCATCCAAGTGTTTCTTCATATATATATGCCACAAAAAATAACAGCGATATTATAGATCTTGAAAAAACAACAATTCAACTTGAAGAAGCAACAGAATTTATTAAAAATCTGGGTGCACAAAATAAAATCATCCTTTTTGTTGGTACAAAACCCGAAGCTAGAGATATAATAAAAAATACAGCTTTAAGTCTAGATATGCCTTATGTTGATACACGTTGGATCGGAGGAACATTAAGTAATTTTACAGAAATAAAAAAAAGGATCGCTGAACTTGAAAAATATAACAAAGAAATCGCAGAAGGTGGACTTGAAAAGTACACAAAAAAAGAACGAGTAGTTATGGCAAAAAAAATGGAAAAGCTCTCAAAATATTATGGAGGGTTGATTGGTCTTAAAAAAACTCCTGATGCACTTTTTATTATTGACCCAAAATCAGAACATATAGCTGCTGTTGAAGCTAAAAAATCAAATGTAATGGTCATCGCATTAGCAAATTCTGATTCAAATATAAAAAATATCGATTACCCTATAGTAGGCAATGATTCTGGAATACCATCTATCAAGTTTTTCACTACTTCAATTGCTAACGCTTATACAAAAGGTACAATGTCTATTAAAAACTAGCAATTAATTTATGTCTATAAAAATTACGACTGAACTTATAAAAGAACTAAGAGAGTCAACTGGTGTTTCTGTAATGCAGTGTAAAAATGCTTTGCAAGAGGCTGATGGAGACATGAAAAAAGCTTTAGCTATCTTAAAAAAAACAAGCTCCGATATTGCACTTAAAAAAGCTGGCCGTGACGCAAAAGATGGAAGAGTTTTAATTAAAACAGAAGACCTGCCTACGCAGTCAGGTAAAAAATCTATCCTGATTGCTCTTCATTGTGAAACTGATTTCGTATCTAGAAATGAAGACTTCATAAATTTACTTTCTGATTTAGGAGATAAAGCTTTAAAAGAAGGTATAGAAAAAATGAAAGAAGAATCAAAAGACATGATTAATCATGTTATCCAAAAAACTGGAGAAAAAATAGAACTCGGTGATATATATGAGATAAAAGGAGATATTCTAGGAAATTATGTACACAATAATAAAACTGCTGTCGTAGTTTCACTAGAAGGTGGAAATAAAGAACTTGCTCGTGATATTGCTATGCACATTACAGCAATGAAACCAGAATATATTTTTCAAAATGAAATAACTGAAGACATAAAAAAAACAATTAATGAGATCTTCCAAAAAGAAGTCGCTAACGTGAATAAGCCTGAAGATATAAAGAAAAAAATGTTAGAGGGTAAAATAGCAACTTATTTTAAAGAAAAAACTTTACTTGATCAAATATTTATAAAAGATCCAAACGAAACAATAAATGAACTTTTAGAAAAGAACAAAGCAAAAATAAAAGAAGTAAAAGTTTATTCAATATAAAATTATGTATTTATCTTTAATTTTCTTCTTTATATCACTTGCTGGTATTATCATAATGATAGGAAATAAACTTGCACTTGTTAGAAGTGGCCAAGTGATAGAAATACAACATCCACATCCTTTTGTTCCAGACTTACAAAAAATAAAACATTTAACATTAAAGGGTACAAAAAAATTTGGATATGTCGCACTTTTTGTAATACTTAGATTTTTTATCAAATTTTCAAATTTTATAAAAACTAATAGTTTAATACTTATAAAGAGACTAAAAGATAAACTTAAAAAAAATAAGGACAATACTTCAGACGAGATAATAGAAAAAAAAGAAGTTTCAAAATATCTAAGAATAATTTCAGAATATCGACATAAAATAAAAGAAATAAAACATAAAATAAAAGAAGAAGAAGGGATAGAATAGTCGTGTTAGAATAGAAAAGTCATTTGTGTATAGATAATAAAAATAAATATTGCCGGCATAGCTCAGTTGGTAGAGCGCCACTTTTGTAAAGTGGATGTCGAGGGTTCGAATCCTTCTGCCGGCTCCAGAATTAAACTCAAGGGTTTTTCAGCAAAATTTAGACGAGCAGAGCGAAGCTCTGCGTAGTGTGGCAAAGGATTTCCGGACGCTTCGCGGTTTTTTAGGGTGAGGTTCGAGCCAAAGATTTTTTGGAGGGAGAGTTTTTTGGAGGGGAGGTCGTTCGTTTTCGCAATTTCATCCAGTATTGAAGCATCTTTTATCCATTCTCGCGTCGGTTCGATCCACATAGAAGGGGTTCGTAGAAGTCGAGAGATTTGCTCTTCTACGGACTTCTTCTCGGACATAAGCGAATGACGTCTTTCTAGGTAGTCGCTTCGCTCGATATCTTGAGCAACATATACATCAGTCAGTCGGGCAAGATTGCGAGAAAAATCTTGTAATTTTTCTCGCAATTCTAAAACAGCATTTTCGGCAGATTGATTAGCTTTATTTTCTTCTGTGTCTAACATAGTAAATAATTTTATCGCCCATTCTTTCGGCATAGCGTGTTTTACGAGCATAGCGGATAATTGACAGTCTAATTCTTTTTCTTGTATGCACGGCTCAAGACATTTTTGCGTTTTAGATTTTTTTGAACAATGGTAATAAACATAGCGATGAGTGTTTCCATTTTTCTGCCTTTTTATTTTTATCTCCCCCGTGATACCCATACCGCACGAACCGCATTTTAATAATCCGCAGAGTGGTCGTGGATCAGTTTGAATATGAAGTCTCTGCGATTTGCCTCGCAAAACAGCATTTGCTTTATCAAAAAGTTCTTTAGTAATTATTGTCTCATGCTTCCCTTCATATATTTCTCCGGCGTGACGAAAATGTCCGTAATAAATTGGATTTGTGAGAATTGCCGATATTCGTGAGATATTGCACCGATTATTTTTTCTTGATTTGATACCAGACTTTTCTAAAAACTCGGCAAGATTCTTGAGACTAACTTTACCTGTAGCGTAAAGTTCAAATAATTTTTTTACAATTTTTGCGTTCTTGCGATGCAATTCTATTTTCTTAGTACTCGGATTATTTATATACCCTATCGGAGCAAAGCCAGGAAAATCTCCATTTCGCGCTTTTTGTCGCAGTCC
>Ga0210057_1004016_pt1 | contig 19869 bp, 20 predicted proteins | sample CryGeyCG2114_010_2_FD_183968 | JGI IMG/M metagenome (GOLD analysis project Ga0210057, IMG submission 183968) | Groundwater microbial communities from aquifer - Crystal Geyser CG10_big_fil_rev_8/21/14_0.10 (SPAdes) (version 2) | ecosystem: Environmental > Aquatic > Deep subsurface > Groundwater ...
AATCTCCTTCCAAAAACATTGAAATATAACCTTTAATTCCAGTAAGCGGAGTTCGCAACTGATGCGCGGCAATTGATAAAAATTCTGATTTTGATTGATCAAGTTGTTTAAGACGAATATTAGCTTTTACTAAGTCTGAAGTTGCTTTGTCAACTTCTGATTTAAGTTTTATATTAAATTGCTGTGATTCGTCATAAAGTCGAGCTTTTTCCAAGGCAGTTGCAATCTGAGGGCTTAAAACATCAAAAAATTCAATTATTTCCTTATCAAAAATTTCATTTGACCTTTTTTGACCTAAAGCAATTATTGCAATAAGTTTTTCTTCTATTACAATAGGAACAATAAATTCAATTTTAAGTTCATTTAATTTTTCAACTATTTTTTCTAATTTTTGATATTCATCTATTTTAGGAGTGTCATTTTGATTAAGTTCTAACTCTTCTGTAATAATTATTCTATTATCACTTTTAAGCTTTTCTATAATACAAGAATTATTATTAATTGATTCTTGATTGCTTCCTAAAATTTTATATCTGTTTGATCCTTCTTCTTTTATATATATTTTTACAAAATCAACTTTAAGTTCTTCATAAAGATTTTTTGAAACAGAATAAGCTAATCCTTCGCGACTAACTTGCTTTGAAATTGTATTTCCAATGGATTTAAAAAGATTTTGATAATCTGAGACTCCTCTAAAAAAGATATTTGACGTAATTTTCCCAAAAAATTTCTGAAAAGGATCGTGTAGAATAATTACAAAAATAGCAAACAAGGAACTTATTGCAATAGATTTAAAATTTGTTAAATTAGTGTCAAATGCTTCAAAAAAGTACAATGTAGCATCAACAATCAAAAATGTAGCAACAAAAGAAAATATATAATGCACTATTCTGCTTAATATAAGACGAATATTCATTAAGCGGTATCGAATTATTGCATAAGAAATAAAAATAGCCATCAAAAATGTAAATAAAGGCCCAAGCCAAATAAATTTATAATTACCAACAAGTGGAAGAAAAAGGTTAAATACAGAACCACCCAATGCTGCAATTAATGTTCCTAAAAGAACATATTTTATCTGCATTTTTCTTATTCCAAGAGATTCTCGCTCTTTTTTCCACATAGAAACAAATCCAATACCCATATACATAAGAAAATATACAGTAAATACTACATATCCCCACCCTAAAATTACATCCTTTCCCCAAGGCTGTATAAATATTGCTTCAATATGATATTTTGTAAAAACTAAAATACAAGAAGCAAAAAATGGAATTAATATTAATATATGTTTCCACCATATAAATTTCATTTTTACATAAGGAAACAAAAGCCCAAACATCAAAAAACTATATGCAATCATTGCTGCTGCAATATAGTAAATACGAGCCCATAAAATAGCACTCACAAAATCAATAGAATCTATAAAATAAGACAGACCAATTGCCCAAAGCGCAATTGAAAATACAACTAAACTATAAAAAATATTAACCCAGCTTCTTCTTTTTCTAATCAAAACTAAAAATCCAAGAATTACGTTTATGGATGCTATTACAAATAATAATATAATTTTTGGGTCTGAAAACATGATTTATTTTTGTATTGTTTTTATTTTTTTATTGCTGAAAATACAATTGCTTGATTTGCAAAACTATACGCGACTTTAATATTTTTAAATCCAGCATTTTCAAGCATTTTAATAAACTGCTCTTCTGGCAAAAATTGATAATCCCCTTTTTTGCCTTTTTTTTGAATCTTTAAAGCATAACGCAATATTGCTGGCCCATAATAAAGATTTTTGAATTTTTTAGGATTTAACATTGCCCTCCAAGAAGCAAGAAAAACTCGAGCAAAATTAACTCTAAATTTTGGAGTTGTCCAAACAAATTGACCTCCTTGCTTTAATATGCGATGCACTTCTAAAAATAAAGCTTTTAAAGCTTCGATACCTTGCTGGCCTTCGTGATTTTCAATATATGTTAAAACTAAGCTTGCTGTAACTCCATCAAATTCTTCATCTTTAAATGGCAAGCTTTTTGATAAATCATGCTTTACTAATTTAATCTGATTCTCGCTTGGTTTTGGATCTAAAAACGGCAGGCGCTTCTTTAGGTGATTTAACATTACATCTGTTAAATCAAGAGCAACTAATTGCTCTAATTTACCTTTTGATTTATTCCAAATTACATCTATAACTCCTCCTGAACCAGTTCCCAAATCAACCCATTTTTCCCCTTGTTTTGGCTCAATAAATTCTTGTATTTGCGCTAAAAGCTTTTGATGCGGTTCTGCGTCTTCTAAAGCAGGATAAATACTTCCATACTTTGGTCCCCAAAATTCTTCGTCTTGTGTTAAGTTTTCTTTATTTTGCATATGCTTTATTATAACAAAAAATACTAGGATTCGGCAAATGAACTATCTTTATTTAAAATCTTACTACATAACATATTCATTTGACAAAAAATCTACATATTATACAATTATAGTATCACTGAAAGGAGGTGATACGTCTATATGGCAGAGTATTTGCGGAAAAGCGTGACCGCGCCTCTCCTCAATAGACAAGAAAGGAATGAGTAGATGGACCAAAGCATTCCACCCGGTTCTTTGAGCCGATTGTGAGCGAATAACCAAAAAAGTTCGCCAAAAAGCGCGAAAAACTAAAAAAACAGAATCGCACACAATCGGAACCCTAATAGCCCTCTCTGGAGAACTTTCTCTGGAGAGGGCTATAATTATTTTATTGTTTTATAATAAATCTTTTTTTGCTCACTGGAAGAATAATGCTCATCTGATATCCTTGGGCTGTTTTTAAGTATGTAAAACTTTCCTGTAAAATAATTTTATTATCTTCATTAAGATAGCTTCCAAGCAATTCTTCTATTTTTTTAGGATATGTTTCTGTGTTCAAATTATACATAAGCAATGCCTGCTCTATTTTTTGCATTGATCCAATTGTAATATCATCTGCGCTTTTATATGCTTCAGCAGCAATATCTGGCAATTCTTGCATTCCTTTATTAATATCGCTAATCTCGCTTTTTACATATTGAAAATATGTAATATCTTCTCCGCTTTGTTTTGCTTTGTAATATCCATTATAAAAATGCGCGCCAAGGCAAGACAAAATCAAGCCTAATATAAAAAATATTGCGCTTGATAAACGTGGAATATACATGTTTTTTTTATTTATTTTTTCTCAATTTTCTTTTGATTTCCCATATACGCGCGTAAAACTTTTGGAATTTCAATTGTGCCATCGCTCTGTTGATGATTTTCCATTATAGCAATCATAGTGCGTCCTAAAGCGCAAACAGTATTATTCAAAGTATGGACAAATTTTAATTTACCTTGATTATCTTTGTATTTTATATTAAGTCTTCTAGCTTGAAAATCAGTATCATTACTGCAGGATGCTAATTCGCGATATTTATTCTGACCAGGAAACCATCCTTCTATGTCATATTTTTTAGCGTTAGGAGCTCCAATATCACCAGAGCACATATTCAAAACTTGATAAGGAATTTTAAGCGACTGCAAAAATTCTTCTGTAATTAAGAGCATTTGTTCATGAATATCCCAAGATTGATCTTCATTGCACAACACGAACATTTCTATTTTATCAAACTGGTGCCCTCGCAAAATCCCTTTCATATCTTTTCCATAAGTTCCAGCTTCTCTTCTAAAGCATGAAGAAAATCCAAAATACTTTAATGCCTCTTTTTCTACGTCTATAATTTCGCTATCATGATATGAAGCCAATGGAACTTCAGCTGTTCCAACTAAATACAAATCATCTTCATCAGCGTTTACTTTATAAATTTCATTTTTCTCTGCTGGAAAAAATCCTGTTCCAAACATTGCTCTTTCTTTTACTAACATTGGAGGAAGCATTGGAATAAACCCTTTATCACGCATAAAATTCGCAGCATATTGAATCAAAGCAAACTCAAGCATAACTAAATCGCCTTTTAAATACCAAAATCGTGAACCAGAAACTTTTGCTCCACGCTCTGAATCTATTAAATCTAAAGCAATTCCAAGGTCAGCATGGTCTTTTGCTTCAAAATCAAATTTTGGCTTTTTTCCAATTGTTTTTATTACAACATTTTGAGAATCATCCTTTCCTTCTGGAACACTCTGGTGCGTAATATTTGGTAATTGAATCAATAATTCATTTAAATCTTTTTCAACTGGATTTAATTTATTCTCTTGCTTTTTTATTTCGTCGCCAAGCGCGCGAAGTTTTTCAATATCTTCTTTTGATGGCTTTTTTTTGCTTGCTGATTTTAGTTCAGCGCGCTTCTCATCAATTATACTGATAAAAGCTCTGCGTTTTTCATCTAAATCCAAAACCACATCAACATCAATCGCGCATTTGCGAATTTTGTTGTTTTCCTTAACCTTGTCTGGATTGTCACGAATAAATTGAATATCTAACATATATCTTCTATATCAATTAATTTCACATCTTTTTCATCACGCTTTTTTAGCTCTATTTTATGGCCTGTTTTTTTACTTATTACTAAACGATTTGGAATACCAATTAAATCCGCATCTGCCATTTTTTCGCCAGCGCTTACATCCCTATCATCCCACAAAACTGATATACCCTTTTCAATTAGTTTATTATATATTTTTTCTCCATTATCAACAAAAGACAAAAGATGATATTTAAAAGGCGCAACTTCTTTTGGCCAAATAATTCCTTTGTCATCATTGTGCACTTCAACAATTGCTCCCATTAAACGAGAAATCCCAATTCCATAGCACCCAATTACAACAAGATCTTCTTTTCCTTTTTCATCAGTAAATAAAAGCTTAAAATCATTAGAAAACTTTGTTCCAAGATCAAAAATATTTCCAACTTCAATAGTTTTAAGTTCTTCAATGTTTTTTCCGCAATCAGGGCATTTGTCATCTTTCTTAACTTTTGAAATTTCTTTATTTTGCGCAAAACCGCATTTGCAATAAAATATATTATCTTCTCCGCTTTCAGTTTCAACTTGAAATTCATGAGAATATTCTTTAGTAAAAGATCCGCCAGAAGCTTCTGTTATAATTGCGTCTAATCCACAACGAGAAAAAACTTTTAAATAAGCTATTTTCATTTTTTCATAATAATCTTTCAAATCTTGGTGATTTGCGTGAAATGAATACAAATCCTTCATTAAAAATTCCCTACCACGAAGTAAACCTGCTTTTGCCCTAAGCTCATCTCTAAACTTAACTTGAATCTGATACCAACTCGCAGGTAAATCACGATATGATTGAATAAATTTTTTTGCGAGTGGAACAATTACTTCCTCATGAGTTGGTCCTAGTGCATATTCTGATTTTGTTTGAGATCTTGTTTTAAATAAAACATCCATACTTTCCCATCGCTTTGTTGTTTCCCAATTTTCTTTTGGATGCAAAGCAGGCAATAAAATTTCTTGCGAGCCCACCTTATTCATTTCTTGCCTAACAATATCGCTAATTTTGTATAAAACTCGCAAACCTAAAGGCAAGTATGAATATACTCCAGCCATTAACTGATCAACAAAACCAGCGCGAACCAATAAATCATGATTTATGCTTGTAGCGTCAGATTCTCTAGTTTTACTAGTTTTTGAAAAAAGTTTAGACTGTTTCATACACTTATACTATATCAAATCAGCGCAATCTATCAAGCATTGCTTTTATTTCTTTATTATTAACAACATCATCATGCCCCATTTGAATAGCTTCAGCAAGGTCTTCTTTTTTAGAATTAAAAGTATTAGCTTTAATAAAAATAGCTGGTTTTATTATTATTAAATTAACATTATCAGGTATTTTATAATTAATAATTTTTTCTAATTCTTCATTATAATTTTTTTTAAATAATTTGCTTTGCGCCATAAGCCAAATCTTAAAAATTGTTTCATTTCTTGCGCCTTCTGGCCTACTATCTATAAGAATTATATTATTAGCTCCAAGGTCAACTGCTTTTTTTATGTGCGCGTTTGGATAAGAAGAAAGATATGAATCGCAAAATTCTTCTCCATTAATATTTATTTTTTTATTAAACGCGATTGGCATTGCTTTACTTGCGCGCAAAATATCAAAAATATCTTCTTCGTCTTTAATTGTTCTATTTGAAAAATATTCTAATTTTCCATTTTTATAATTTGTCGCAGCAATATAAAGATCAATATCTGATTTCATTACTGCTTTTGTGTTAAGCTTATCCTTTTTTTTAAAAATTTCATCAATTAAATAATCAATATCAATTAATTTCCAAAATCTCCACTTATTAACAAATTTTCTTGTTGATAAATATTCTGCCCAAGTCTTTGTTAAAGATCCATATTGACCTGAAACATAATATGTTAAAGTTCCAGCGCTTCCAGATCCTCCAATTACAATATCAGCGTCTTCAAAACGATAATATAGCGCAAGCGCGCTAATAGCGCCTGCGGCATAACTACAAGTCATACCCCCTCCAGAAGCAATTAATGCTATTTTTTCTTTCATACTAAAAACTTGAATAAAATAAAAGCGACTAAATTTGCCGCTTTTGTTTTAATAAATTAATTTAGATAACCAATTCCTCCGTAATTTCCACTAATCTGTTCGCATATGCCCATTCATTATCATACCAGGCAAGTATTTTTAATAAATTTCCTCCTACAACTTTTGTAAACTCAAGATCAACTATTGCTGAATGAGGATTTCCAATCATATCTGACGATACAACAGGGTCTTCTGTTATATCAACAATACCTTCGTATGGACTTTGCTTTATTTTTTCGCGGAATAAATCATTTACTTTTTCTATGGTTGTGTCTTTTTTTAAAACAAAAGTTATATCTGAAAGCGAGACGCAAATCGTTGGAACACGTATTGCTATTCCATCAAACCTGTCTTTTAAATCTGGAATTGTTTTTGTTACAGCAATCGCGGCTCCTGTTGTTGTTGGAATAATATTTTGCGCGGCAGCGCGCGCTCTTCGTAAATCTTTATGCGGACCATCCACGATATTTTGATCTGCTGTATAAGAATGAACTGTTGTCATTATTGCTTTTTCAATTCCATATTCATCATTAATAATTTTCGCAACTGGAGCTAAAGAATTTGTAGTGCATGACGCGTTTGAAATTATATCATCTTTTATCTTTCCAAAAGTATTTACTCCTATTACTTTTGTTGGAGTTTTGTCATCTTTTGCTGGAGCTGAAATTACAACTCTTTTTGCGCCTGCTTTTAAATGGGCACTTGCTTTTTCATAAGTTGTAAAAAATCCAGTTGACTCTATTACAACATCAACCTCTCTTTCTTTCCAAGGAAGTTTTTCAGGATCTTTTTCTGAAAATACTCTCACTCGCACATCTCCCACAACAAGAGCGTTTGATTCTGCTTTTATGGTCTTATTATAAATACCATAAACAGTATCATATTTAAAAAGATGAGCCAAAGTTTTTATATCTGTTAAATCGTTTATTGCTACAATTTCAATATTTTTTTTCTCTAGAGCTACTTTAAAAGCAGCTCTTCCAATTCTGCCAAATCCATTGATAGCTATTTTTTGTTTTCGTTTTTGTTCCATAATTTATTTATTATATCACATTATGACACAAAAGTGCCAATCTCTTTACCGTTTAAAATATCTCTTATAACGCCAGGCTTATATTTAAATACAATAATAGGCAATTTATTGTCTCTGCATAAACTAAAAGCTGTTGAATCCATAACATTAAGTCTTTTAATTAATGCTCCATGAAAACTTACTTTTTTCAATTTCTTGGATTTTTTTGTTTTATCACTAGGATCAGAAGTATATACTCCATCAACATTAGTTGTTGCTTTAAAAAGAATTTCCGCGTCAATTTCCAAAGCCCTTAAAGCTGCTGTTGTATCTGTTGTAAAAAATGGATTTCCTGTTCCTGCTGCGAATAATATTATTCTTCCTTTGTCTAAATGACTTGTTGCTCTTCTGCGAATATAGTCTTCTGCAACTTCTTTAATTGATAAAGCAGATAAAACTCTGCATTGAGCTCCTGCTTTTTCAATTTCTGCCTGCAAGGCAAGCGCGTTTAAAACTGTTCCAACCATTCCCATGTAATCCGCAGTTGCTCTATCTATTGAATCTTTTGGAATTCTTCCACCGCGAAAAATATTTCCACCTCCAACAACAATCGCAAGTTCAAGCCCATCTTTTCTTAATTGAACAAACTCTTTTGCTATCTCGCGTACAACATTAAAATCAATTCCAAATCTCTCTTTTCCTGAAAGAGCTTCTCCTGAAAGTTTTAGTAAAATTCTTTTATATTTAGTTTTCATAAGTATATTTATATATATTTAAAAACCTCTGCAAAAGCAAAGGTTTTTAAAATTAAATGTTTAAACGAGAAAAACCGCTTATTTCAATCTTTTCGCCTATTTTTGCGGTTGCTTCATCTAATAAGTCTTTTATTTTTTTTGAATCATCTTTTATAAATACTTGATTCAAAAGACAGACTTCTTCAAAATATTTTTCTAGCTTTCCATTAATAATCTTTTCTTGGATATCTTCTGGCTTATTTTCTTTTGCAATTTCTTCTTTGTAGATTTCTTTTTCTTTGTTTATGACTTCTTCAGGAACATCTTTTTCTGAAATATATTCTGGATTTGAAGCTGTAATATGCATTGCTAAATCTTTTGCAAGAGATTGAAAATCTTGATTTCTTGCAACAAAATCTGTTTCACATTGCAATTTTACCATTGAAGCTATTTTTCCATTTGAATGCACATATGAACCAATAAATCCTTCTCCTGCCTCTCTATTTGCTCGTTTATCAACTATTTTTTTTCCTTTTTTGCGCAAAATTTCTAAAGCTTTTTCTTCTATGTCGCCTGCTTCTTCTAAAGCTTCTTTAATATCCATTATTCCAGCGCCAGTTTGTTTGCGAAGTTTTATTAATATTTCTTTGTCGCTCATAAATTTATTATTTAACTTTTATAAATTACCAACTGTAAGACATAAGACTTAAGTCATAAGTTTTATATGTTAGGAGCTCCTTCTTAAGTCTTACGACTTATGACTTATAACATCTATCTATTCTCCCCTACCTGCAATAACTGCGTCAGCAATGACATGTGTAATCAAACCAACAGCTTTTAAAGCATCATCATTTCCTGGAATTGGATAATCAATCTTAGTTGCGTCAATATTGCTGTCTGTTATTGCTATTACAGGAATATGAAGTTTTTTTGCTTCAGCCAAAGCTGTTTTATCATACTTAACATCAACAATAAACATAGCGCCTGGCTTTGATTTCATTTGCCTGATTCCGCCAATATCGTTTTGCAATTTTTCATAATCACGAGTAAATTCTAATTGTTCACGCTTTGTATATTTAGCTAATCTTCCAGACAATTTATCTTCTTCGTATTTTTTCATTCTTTTTATCATGCTTCCTATTGCTTGCACGTTTGTAAGCATTCCACCAATCCATCTATTTACCACAAAAGGACTTTCTGAGCGATCTGCTTCTAATTTTATCACAGATTTTGATATTGGCTTAACTCCAACAAACAAAATTTCTTTTTTTGATTGAACAATCTGGGAAACAAATAAAACAGCTTTTTTTAATTGATCTTGAGTATGCTTTAAATCAATTATATGAATTCCGCCTCTTTTTCCATATAAAAATTTCTCCATTTTTGGATGCCAACGCGCTGTTGTGTGGCCAAAATGGACTCCTGCTTCTAAAAGTGATTCCAATGAAGGAATATTTACTTGTGACATATATTATCCTTTCTTTTCCGCAATAGCGGACTTCTGCTGTGTATTATTGAATAAAATACCCATATTTGGGAGGATTTTTATCCTAACATCAGCATGATTATTATTAACTTAAATACTATAACACATTTCCAAAAAAATGCAAATATTAACTCAAAAAATAAAAAAAGCCTGCATCATCACTGTGTTGCAGGCTCCAAACATTGCACTTGTTCTATATTCATACAGCAGACACAATATCCATTGTCAATGTCTCTATTTCTTGTTGTTGGATTTGATAACGCATAGATTCCAACAATCTTGATGGTGGAGTTGGTGTAGTTATCAAGCCCCCGCTTATTGGAGGTCTCTGAGAAGCACCAAAAATAGCATGAATACCTATCTCGCTGGAAATAACTATTCTGCGATTGCCTGAAACAATAACCTCAAACTCCAAACCGATTGCAGATACATCTTCTTTCAATGATCTGTATGCAGGATAAGCCTCTCTATCAAAAAACAATCCAATCAGATAGTAGAGACTCTGTAATCTGTGCGGATTAATCTCTGCATATGCCTTCCATTCCTCTGTCTCGTCATCATATTCCAACTCTATCAACCGCCATCGAAAAGAAGTTACCCAAACCTTATTATCTTTTATGTCATCAGCAATCAAGTGAAGGAGCTCATCAAGCGAAAGAACCTCAAACCCCTGTGGCTGACAATGTACTGACTGCATATTCATCTTAATATCCTCCAGGTGAAAAGAACAAGTGAATTGCGAATGTTCGATAATTTAAAAACCTTCCAAATGGAAGGTCTTTTCAAATATTTTTTATGCTATTTAAAGACTTCCACTCGTGTTAGGTGTAATAATAATATTGATAATATTAATGATTCTTATGGAATTCATAGTATTAATATTATATATAATATTAAAAATTTGTCAAAAAGAAAAGGGTCAATCTAGATTATAGATTGACCCCGGAACACGCTTTGCGCATTCCAAATGAAAGAACGTTACTTCAGAAGAATCATCTTCTGCGTCTTGCGGAAGCCATGGGCCTCCATAACGCAAAAATATATACCACCGGAAATGCCATTGGCATTCCAGCGAACCGCGTACTGTCCGGCGTTGTGATATCCGGATGCAATGTCCTTGACCTTCTGGCCGAGGGCGTCGTAGACCAACACACTCACATATCCAGCTTCAGATACTGAGTACTGGATTGTGGTTGAGGGGTTGAAGGGGTTGGGATAGTTCTGCTTGAGGTTGAAACTCAGAGGTAGACTCTCGACACCTTCCACAGCAGTGAGCAGTCGATCGCGACCGACAATGCTGTAGAGCAGTTGTCTGGTCGCTTCGTACACTTCCTCTGTGACCAGTCCTTGATCGTAGTTTTCTGCGAGTTCTACCAGCGCGGCCTGCGCATTGACGATGATCTCGTCCGTAATCTCATCATCAGCAAGGCGCTTGCCGACCATACTATCACCCATATACTCGGGCAGGCCGATCGACTTCCTTAGGGTCAGGATCGCATCAACCATTGTGAAGCGCCCGTCCCCGTTGTAATCCATGCACACCATCTGGTAGTCGCTCGGTTCTGTGAGCAGCTTTCCATTCAGCGCAGACAGCAGGAAGGTGACATCCATAATGCTTAGCCTGCCATCGGCGTTCGCGTCGCCGAACAAAGGAACCACAGTGAGGGTTGTCCAGACCCTCACGTTGTCTTGATTGACCACGGCCAGGTTGACATCAATCTTGCGTTCGCCACGCGGCCACAGTGCAAACAGATTGTTCGCTGCACTGAGGTTGAACTCCCGATCTCCTGTACCTGGCTCCGCATTGAGAAATCCCTCGGGATTCATGAGATCCGAGGGCACCGTGAACGCAGTGCCTTCACCGGAGATGGTGAGCGTCGTGGTCTGGTTCGCAACCATCTCCGTGGACCCGATGTCCACGGAAAACGGCGGCTGCACCAGGATTGTGGCATAGGTATCCTGGCAGAGATACGTCTCATTCAGATCTATCAGCAGTCGCGTCTCCCAGTAGCAGCGATACTCGGCCACATCCTGATCTACAATTTCGAGGTGTCCGACGAGCCCGTTCGTGGGCTGTGCGGAGATGAAACTGACCATGAGTACGCCCTCTTCGCTTGTGATATCCGGATGGATTCCTTCTGCCGGAAGGAATCGTATTCCAGCAAGCACTGGATCCGATGAATCCCCCTCGTATCCTGCCACGAACCTGGAGTAACCGCCCCAGATCGAGACATTGGTTACGTATAGGGGGAGAAAGAGAGTGTCCCCAAGTGTGATGACCGTGTCAGGCATCCCGATGTACGGGCCTGGCTGCCCGAGCATCAGAATCTGGATCTCGCCGCCGATGAGGTCTTCTAGGAGAGTCATCTCCCAGTCCACGGTATATGCGCCGGTCTCGGCCGCCACCACCACGATGTGGCCGAGAAGCCCAGTAACAGGCTCGTTGAGGTTGTTGAAGTCCACGATGACTTCAAGGCTACCTTCGGCGCCTTCGGAGCTCATGATGGACATGCCGCCGATCGCGGGCCTGAAGTCCAGGTGCTCAACGCCACTCGTATTGAGCGTGAGCGTCCCACTACTCATGAGCCCTTGGTTTATCTCCACGGGCATGTAGAGAGTGTCGCCGACGACACTCTCATTCCGCCAAGGTATGTAGATCCAGGGCTCTGGGTCCAACACCGAAACCTGCGTGGTGCCGGTAAACTCCACACTCCCTCCGGGATTGAAGTACGAATACAGTGTTGCGTCCCATCGGAGGGTGTACTCCCCAGGCTCCGTGGCTACGACCATTATGTCGCCAGCGTAGTCCCTGAAGCCACCATCTGGCTTCAGATTCACCTGAATGGCGAAATCACCGGAGTCATAGGGTCGATATATAGACGCCGGTATGCCCCCTTGGAAGTTGACATACGCCGGGACGATCTCTACTTCATCGCCGTTCTGGCGCTCCATGGTGGCGGTGTAGCTGAGCGTCCCGGTACGTATTGGATGCTCGGTGATCTCCACCGGAATCCGGATCTCCTCTCCTATCCTGCCCTCGACAGACTCAGGGATGTATATCCCGGGCTCCCAACTTGAAACTTCCGTCACCTCGAGGTCGCTGATCCCGTATTCGGCGGAATCCACTTCCACGACCTCCTCCTGTGCCAGCAAGGTGCCGGCCGAGAGTAGAGTGGACAAAAACCCGATCCATACGAGTAAAAAACGTGCATACTTCATCACAAACCTCTCTTGATTGTGGTTTGGTGGAACACGAAAACACACGAAAACAAGCCAAAAATGGTCTCCTGTTCCATTTTTGGATATTATGATTAAATGTTAAGGTTCTATTTTTATTAACTAGCTATACTATAATAGCATGGATAGTTAATTTTGTCAATAATTTGCCAAATATTCTTAAAATTAAAGTATTTTATAAACAATTGCATTATTTTTAATTTTTTGCTACAATATTCTGGTATATCATATATATATTCATTTTATATTACTTATTATCAAATATGAAAAAAGACATTCATCCAACTTATCATAAAGACACAAAAGTCGTATGCGCATGTGGCAATACTTTTAATACTGGCTCAATAATGCAAGAAATTCGCACAGAAATCTGCGCAGAATGCCATCCATTTTATACTGGAAAGCAAAACTTAATTGACACAGCAGGAAGAGTTGAAAGATTTAAAGCAATGACTAAAAAAACTAGTGAAGTTAAAGCTAAAGAAAAAGCAAAAAAAGAAGTAAAAGAAAAAAAGAAACAAGCAAAAACACCTCTTGGAAATCAAGAAAAACTTGAAGCAATCAAAAAAGATTTAGATAACAAATAACTATACTAAAACTGTCTTTTGCACAGCCATGTTTGGTTGTTGTTTAAAAGGCAGTTTTTATATAGAAATAAGCCGTAAGCTATAAGCCATAGGAGCAACTAAAAAGCAAAACTTACAGCTTATGTCTTACGGCTTACAGCTTCCTATGCTAAACCAAATTAAAAAATTAAAATCTAGAGTTTTGGAACTAGAAAAAGAGCTTCAATCTCCTGAAGTAGCTTCTGATTCAAAAAAATTACAAACTCTTTCTCAAGAGTATAGCAATTTAAAAGAAAAAACAGATATTGGGGATAAATATGAAAAAGTTTGCATATCAATAGAAGAAGCAAAACAAACCAAAAATGAATCAAATGATCCAGAAATGATACAGCTTGCTGAAGAAGAAATTACTAATCTAACAAAACAAAAATCTGAACTTGAAGATCAGCTTAAAATTGCTCTTTTACCACAAGATCCAAATGATAGAAAAAATATTATTATAGAAATTCGCGCTGCCGCAGGAGGAGACGAAAGCGCGCTTTTTGCTGCTGAGCTATTTAGAATGTATTCACAATTTTCAGAATCAAATAAATGGCAAACAAACCTTATTTCAGCCAGTCCAAATGGAGTTGGAGGATTAAAAGAAGTTGTTTTTGAAGTAAAAGGATTAAATGCTTATTCTTATCTAAAATATGAATCAGGAGTTCATAGGGTTCAAAGAGTTCCTGAAACTGAAAAATCAGGACGAGTTCATACTTCAACTGTAACTGTTGCTGTTTTACCAGAAGTAGAAGAAATGGATCTTACAATTGATCCAAAAGAATTAAAAATTGAAACATCAACTTCAACTGGACATGGAGGACAATCTGTAAATACAACATATAGCGCAATTAGAATGACTCACCTTCCAACTGGAATTACTGTTTCATGCCAAGATCAAAAATCCCAACAACAAAATCGCATACAAGCAATGATGGTTATGAGAACAAGGGTTAATGCTTATTACGAAGAAATAAAAACAAAAGAATTATCAGATAATAGAAGGGGTCAAATTGGAACTGGAGATAGAAGTGAAAAAATTAGAACATATAATTTTCCTCAAGATAGAATTACAGACCATAGAATAAAACATAATTGGAGCGCGATTGATAGAATTATGAACGGAGAAATTGATGGAATTATTGAAGCGCTTAGAGATGAAGATATAAAGCAAAAATTAGCCCAATAAATTTCTAATTAAAAATTTAGATGCTTTCTATACAAGAATTACTTAATCATAGTAATAAAAAACTTAAATACTTAAAAACCTCTATACTAGATTCTGAGGTTATTTTGTCTTATGTAATCAATAAAACACGTGAATATATACTTACAAATCCTAATCATAAAATCACAAAAAAACAAGAATCACAATTCAATAAACTCATCGCACGCAGAAAAAAGAGTGAGCCAATAGCATATATTATAAATAATAAAGAATTTTATGGGAGGAATTTTTATGTTGATAAAAGAGTGCATATTCCCAAACCAGCAACAGAGGATTTAATTGACGCGATAAAACATAAATTACCAAAAAATTTTTCAGGCGCAATAGCGGATATTGGAACTGGATCTGGATGCATCGCAATTACTTTAGCTTTAGAATTTCCTAAATCAAAAATTATTGCGACAGATATTTCAAATGACGCACTAAACATTGCGCGAAAAAATGCAAAAATTCTCAATGTTACAAAAAAAATTACTTTTTTAAAAGGAAATCTTCTAGATCCAATTAAAAAACCTGTTAATATAATAATTGCAAACCTTCCATATGGATGGAATGGTGGTTGGACAAAAGACAAAGAAGTATTTTTTCAACCAAAAATATCCTATGAAGCAAAAGACAATGGCCTTGAATTAATAAACAAATTAATAGAAAATCTACCAACAAAACTCAAAAAAGGTGGAAAATGCTTTTTAGAATTTGATCCAAGACAAGTAAATTTTTTAAACAAAAAATGGAAAATCATTAAAGACTCTGCTAATTTTGACCGAATTGCAATAATTACTCAAAACTAACAACTCTTGTTCCAGGCAAAATCTCTATCCAAGTTTGACCTTTTGCTAAAATAATTGGATTATTGTTTTCATCAAACCATTGAGTTTGATCATTTGTGCTTTCTTTTTTCCATGTTCCTTTTATCATTTTCCCTTTTTGAAATAAAATCATATCCCCTTGTCCGATTAAATTAAGTTTTATTCTGCCAAGTCCGCTAGGATAATATTCTTCCCAGTCAATACGTTGAACAATTATATTTGATACGACAATATTTTCTTCAATGGCATGATCTTTGTGTTCAATTCCGCCCATAAAGCGCTTATACTGCTCAAGCTCTGAATCGTATTCATATGAAGAATCAAATCCTAATCCTTCTGAAAAATCTATATACACGCTAGTTGCTGATTTTGCTTCTTTGGGCAATTCTATTTTATTGTCTTTATTTTCAAATTTCCAATTTAGTTTTTCTAAAGGAAGCTCATTTAATTCAAAATCCTCTATTCCTAGCGCGATTTTTTCTCCAGAAGTAAATAAATTATGCGGTCTTATAATTTCATTGTCCCTCCAAAAATATATAGGTCCTAATCCAGAAATCTCATTTAAATCAATTAAGTCAGTTTTTCCTGATTTAATTAAATCCAATGCTTCAGGAGATCCTCCTGCATGCATAAAAAACGCGCTCCATCCAGAAGCAATTTCAACAATATAAGGTCTTGCTGATCTAACTGGGCCTATTTTTTCCGCACTTGGAGCTCCAGAATATAATCCAGCAAATCTAGTTGCTCCTCCTTCTGCTAGATATTCATACACAATCAAGGCATCTGAAATGCCTGCTAAATAAGGCTGAGAATCAGGATGATTATCAAAAACAATAACAACAGGATAATCTTTATTGCTTGAAAAAATATCTTTTGTTTCAGATAAATCTATGTTTTCTGATTCATTATTATCAGAAGAATTATTATTAACACCTCCGCCAAAAAGTTTAAAACTTAAAAACCACACAAGCGCGATGCATAACAAAAAAACACCAATACCTAATCTTGAACTCTTGTTTTTTGAGGTATTGGTATTTTTGTTTTCCATAAAATTTTATTAAATTTTTATTCCTCTTTTTTCTCGGTTTCAGCAATAGATGCTTCTCCTTCTTCTCCTTCTTCTTTCTTTTTCTCGCCAGTTACTTCAATTTTATCAATATCTGCTTTTACCTCAGCTTCTAAGTCTTCCATTTCTTCTTCGCTTCTAGGCTCTGCAACACTAGCAATAATTTCTTCGGGAATAATATGAGTCTCAACACCATCAGGAAGATTTAAATCTTTAACTCTAATTACATCTTCAAAAGTCTTTAAACAATCAATTGAAACTTCTAATGTATTAATAAGATCTTTTGGAAGACACTCAACAGGTAATTTATCATACTGCTTTACCAAACTTCCTCCAAAATCTTCAACTGCTCTTGATTCTCCAATAAATTCAAGATGAATATCTGCATGAAGCTTTTTATCCATTCTTACTTGGTATAAATCAATATGTTCATATAATCCTTTAACAGGATCTTTTTGAATATCCTGAATAATAACTTTTACACTCTCTTTTTCTTCTCCAACTTTAACATCAATAAGAGCCTCTCCTTCTGAGTGCTTTCTCATTTTATCTATTTGTCTTGGATCAATCATAAAATTTCTATTCTCAATTTTGTCACCATATATAACTCCAGGAACAAAAGAGTTCTTTCTTATTCTATTTGTTTTTACTTTGCCAAATTCATTTCTTACTTGTAGTTCAAAAACATTTTGCATAAATTTATTCGTTCAATAACTTAATTAAATCCCCCTTAGAAATACTTTTTACTGCATCTATTACATCATCCTCATCTACTCTAGAACCTAATTTAAACTTCATTACATCATTATCTGTTAAATCTGTAATAAGTCCAATAGAACTAATCCCAATTCCTCCAGTAATTATAACCGCAAGAATAGAGCTTGAGCACTTTTTACATGATATATGTATAAGATGAGCTCCGTCTGCTTCTTCTAAAATACTTGCCTTTGAAGGATTGTAATGAGTATTACACAAAGGGCAATATGATATAAGATGCAAATTCTCTAAAGAAGACGATGAATTGTGATATTCGCTTCTATTTTGCATATTTTTGTATTTATTGAATAAAATCAGTATAACCTAAAAATATATCAAGAGTCAAGTCTTTGCGGTCATAACAATACCTAAACCTAAAAAGGCAGAAACTAAGGAGCTTCCACCATAACTAATAAAAGGCAATGTAATTCCAGTAACAGGAAAAATACCCATATTCATGCCAATATTTATAACTGCTTGAGATAGAAACATTATAATAATTCCAAGAATTAAAAAATTAGAAAATATACTTCCTTGTTTTTGTAATTTTAGATATAAACGCCATAAAAAGAATAAAAATATCAAAAGAATAATTGAACAAGCTAAAAATCCAAGCTCTTCAGCTATTGAGGCAAAAATAAAATCAGTTTCTTGTTCTGGCAAAAAATTTAACTGACTTTGTGTTCCAAGCCCAATACCTCTTCCAAATAATCCTCCAGATCCAATCGCAATAATAGACTGCGTAACATTATATCCAGATCCAAGCGGATCTGACTGTGGATTTAAAAAAGTTAAAACTCTTTCCTTTTGATAATCTTTCAAAACAACAAACCAAGCTGATATTAAAAGCAGTATTCCAATTAAAAATAAAGAAATTAATTTCTTTTTATCTAGCCTTGTGTATAAAATCATTACAATCCCAGATAATAATATAATAAATGCTGAACCTAAATCTGGTTGTATTATAGTTAGAAAAACAGGAATTCCAATAATTACTAATGACAAAACAACATGCCTTATTTTTGCCAAATCAAATTGCAATCTTTCTAAAGTTGTTGATAAAAAAAGTATTGTTGCTATTTTTGCGAACTCTGCTGGCTGGACTCCAAATGTGCCAATCATAATCCATCCTCGCGTGCCTCTTGTTGCTTCTCCAAAAACTATAAGCCCAAACAAAAAAACTATCACTAATACATAAAAAATAATAGAAGCATTTCTCCAAAAATTAATATCAAAAAATTGAACTCCTATAAATACCACGAGTCCAATGCCTAAAAAAAACAATTGACGAATAAACCTATCGTCTTCAGGCCAAGTTAAACTATGTATTGTGACTATGCCAACCGCGCAAAGCCCTAAAACAGACCCAATCATCCAAAAATCAATCCTTGCTAGAATTTCAGACGGAGAAATTCGCATAATTTATAATTTATAATCTAATTTCGCGTCAGGCAAAATATAAATTGAATTATCCAAAAAATCTAACAAAGGAAATACTTCCACATTTAATCCCGGCTGCAATGGATGGGACCATCTCATATTAATTTCTAAATCTTGTTCAATAGAAATCTTATCTGATGTATATAATCCAATTGCTGATAGAGAGCTTCCTGTCCTTGAAAGCACAACTAAAAGATCTGTTCCTCTTAATGAATACAATCCATTATTTTCTATAATAATATTTACATCAGTAATTCCATCAATTGGCAAAAATTCCGCGCTTAAAACAGAAACATCTTCTTTAGCGCTAATTGCCCGCTCTAAATTATCAAAATCTTTTAATCTTTGCCATTGAATTTCAATTTCTAATGAAGGATTATCTAATGAAGAGTCTACATTAAATCCTAATCCAAAAAAAGGCACTTTTTGTTCTGGCAAAATTTGAACTTGCCTTTTTTCTGTTTTTTTAGAACCAAAATTAAAATAATAATCTACTTTCATTAGCCAATCTGAATTTGGATTTTGAGCTATTGCGATTAAATCAACTATTTTCGCGCTACTTGCAATTGAAGATTTTTCACCTGCGCTTGGAACAATATATATATCGCTTATTATAATATCTTCTGGCGATTGAGATTCATGAATTTGAGACACAGGAACTCTATTCAAAACAAGATCACTATACAAAGCTTCATCATATTTTGACGAAGAAACATATTTTACTGCGCCATAAAGCGTTATAGCCCAAAAAATAATATTAATTCCAATTAATATTCCTATTATTGATTTAATTATTACTATTTTGTGCTCTTGATACCAAAAACCGACTTTTAGCCATTTACCTACAGATGGATCTTGATATTGTTGTATTACCATATGTTATAAAATTTCTAATTAACCTAATTTCTAAATAATGTCTAATGACCCAATACCCAATTAGACATTTCTTCAATTGGAAT
>Ga0210057_1004018_pt1 | contig 19860 bp, 28 predicted proteins | sample CryGeyCG2114_010_2_FD_183968 | JGI IMG/M metagenome (GOLD analysis project Ga0210057, IMG submission 183968) | Groundwater microbial communities from aquifer - Crystal Geyser CG10_big_fil_rev_8/21/14_0.10 (SPAdes) (version 2) | ecosystem: Environmental > Aquatic > Deep subsurface > Groundwater ...
TGCAAAGAAAAGACATAGGTTGGCAATTTTATCTGAAATCAGATGAAGCTTGGCTTGCTATGAAAAAAGCGTGTCTTAAGGCGCAACACACCATAGATATGGAGCAATATATACTCCAAAATGATGAGGTGGGCAGAGAATTTATTGAGATTCTGAAGAAAAAAAGCGTGGACGGCGTTAAGGTTAGATTACTTTGTGATATGTCCGGCAGTATATCGTTTTACAATTCATTTCTGCCAAAAGAATTGAGAGAAAGCGGTGTGGAGGTGCGATTTTTTAACATCATCAAACTCTGGCGCGTATACAATTTCTCATCTTGGTTTTTTAGAGACCACAGAAAAATTCTGGTGGTTGATGGTTCTGTCGGCTTCATCGGAGGCGTGGGTATAAGAAACGATATGAAAGATTGGAGAGACACCCACATAAGAGTTGAAGGAAATATCGTCAAAGAAATGGAACTTATCTTTAACGAAATGTGGGAGACATCGGCTCAAAAAGGATTGGTAAAAAGAATACGGAAGGCAAAAGATTTTGTTAAAGGATTTTACATACTGACCAATTCTCCCCACTTTAGAAGACGCTTTATATATCACGAACTTCTGGACTTTATCAGAAGCGCAAGAAAGTATGTATATCTCACAACGCCCTATTTTGTCCCTGATAGAAAGTTTTCCAGAGTATTGCGTATCGCGGCAAAAAAAGGTGTGGATGTTTCCATTCTTATCCCTAAGGGTTCTAATTATTTCTGGGTGGACAGAGCGTCAGAAGCGAGCTTTGACAGTTTGCTGAAGTCTGGTGTTAAAATTTTTCGTTATACAGGAGAGCTTCTGCACAGCAAAACGGCGGTAATTGACGACGCTTGGGGTACGGTCGGTAGCTTTAACCTTGATTCTATGAGTTTTGTCTTTAACTACGAAGCAAACATTGCGAGTACGAACGAAGAGTTTGTGCAAACATTGAAAAACACATTTTTGAACGATTTGGAAAAAACAGAAGAAATCTCACTTGCAAAGTGGCGAGAGCGTTCTTCGGTTGTAAAGACGCAAGAATATCTGGCCAAAATTATAAGGGGATTTATGTAATTAATTGATATCATTAGCAAATATTGTTATTTTATTGCTATTCCAAACAAAATATGCTATAAATGTGAGTATACATATAAAACTACAAGTCTTTGAGCCAACGAACAAGAATAAATCATCAAATCCAAGCTACTGAACTTAGGATTATAGGACCTGAAGGCGAGAACTTCGGTGTGTTGTCTTTGTCTGACGCTCTTAAAAAAGCGGAGGAATTGGGAGAAGATTTGATAGAAATTTCTCCAAATGCTTCGCCCCCCGTTGGTAAAATAATGAACTATGGAAAATTCCAGTACATGGAAAATAAAAAGAGCAGGGAATCAAAAACAAAATCCAGGGTAGTTGAAATAAAAAATATTCAGATAAAAATTGGAACGGGAGAGCATGACCTGACGCTTAAAGCAAAAAAAACATCAGAGTGGCTCCGAGAAGGAAACAGGATAAAAATAGATTTATTCCTACCAGGGCGTTCTAAATATTTAGACCAAAAATTTCTGAAAGAGAGAATGGACCGGTTTCTTAATCTTGTATCTGAAGACTTCAAAATGCCCAACAGTCCCCAAAAGAGTCCGAAGGGGCTGACCGTCTTGATTGAACGCGGTAAACAGACGATATAAGCCAAAGGTAGACAAAAATCAATAAATCTGTAAGATTATAAACTCATTAGAAATTTGAGCATGAAAACCAACAAATCCTATAGCAAAAGGATAAAAGTAACAAAACGCGGTAAAATTTTAGCCAGAAAATCTGGGATTAACCACTTCAATGCTAAGGAGCGTCGCGGTAAACAGCTGGCCAAAAAAAGAGGGGTGTCTCTAAAATTTTCTAACAAAAACAAAAGTCGTTTTTTAGCTAACATATAGAAAGTTAGGAAGTTGTAAAAGTTGAATAAGTTGGATAAGTTATGACCAGTAAAAAACTTATACAACTTATGAGCGAAGCGGAATTTATTAAACTTATTGAACTAATGTAATGACAAGAGTAAAAAAGGGCTTAAATGCCCTTAAAAGCAGAAGGAATATTCTAAAACAAGCCAAGGGATACCGTTTTGGCAGAAGTAAAAAAGAAAGGGCGGCGAACGAGGCCTTGGTACACGCGGGCACCTACGCCTTTGCGCACAGAAAAGACAAGAAGGGAGATTTTCGTCGCCTTTGGAATGTCAGGATTAATGCCGCTCTTAGGCCTTTGGGGTTTTCATACAGCAAATTTATTGGAGCTTTGAAAAAAAATAAAATCAATCTGGATAGAAAAATCCTATCAGAACTTTCACAAGATAATATTGAAGTATTCAACAAACTTGGAGAGCAAGTAATGAAGAAGGGTTAGGATAGGGGGTATGTTTTGGCGGGTTCTGGAGTAACGGCTTTTACCCCGACATCATCTCTCAAGCGCTGTGCCAGAAAACGCGCCGATTTCGGTTCTCCCATCACAATAAACACCCCCTTGATTGATGAGGAAGATTCTCCGACAAACTCCACCAAATGGTCACTATCTTTGTGCGCGGAATATCCGTCTATCGTTATTATCTGCGCATTAACTTTAGTTATCTCATCACCAATCATAACTTCTTTGGCCCCACTTTGAATTTCGCGCCCCAGCGTACCGGGAGCTTGGTATCCGACCAAAAGCAGTGTTGAATTTTTATCCGGTAAAACATATTTTTCATGAGAAAGGACTCTGCCGGCAGTAGACATACCTGATCCCGCAATTATTATTTTTGGGTTCGGAGTTTTAAATATTTTTCTTGATTCCCAGGAACGGGCGGTTTCTTTCAATCTGGGGAAATCAAAAATATCGTCCCCTTTTGAAATTTCGGAACGAACTTTTTCGTTATATAAGGAGGTTATACTTTCGTATATTGTTGTTAATTCTATTGCCAGGGGTGAATCAAGAAAAACGGGAATCTTGGGTATAACTGCGCTTTCAATCAATTTGTTTAACTCGTAAAGAATGGTTTGCGCTCTCTCAAGAGAAAAGGCCGGGATGAGTAGAGTGCCTTTATTCTTTATTGAATCAATCACCACTTCTTTAAACTTTCTATCTCTGAACTCTTTTGGTTCGTGATTCCTGTCTCCATAAACGCTTTCCATTACCAAATAATCCGTGCCCGTAATCGGCTCCGTATCCCTAAGGAGAATGGAAGGCGAATTGCCCACATCTCCGGTAAAAACTATTTTAAAACTCTTGCCGTCTTCTTTTTTACAAACAAACTCATACATTGAAGAACCAAGTATATGACCGGCATCCAACACTCTTACGGAAAAACTTTGGTTTATTAATTTTTCCTGGTGGTAGTCAATCGTCTCCCAAAACACAAAGGATTTATCAACGTCCTGTTTGTCAAAAATAGGAGGGGCTCCGCGTTCTTTTGATTGGCTTTCTTGTATGCCGGCCGCATTGGCAAGCATGAGTTTCGCCAGACTTTTGGTTTCGGGGGTAGAATAAATTTTGCCGTGGAAACCGTCTTTGACAAGCTTTGGAATCCTTCCAACATGGTCCATATGCGCATGAGTAACAAAAAGATGGTCTATGGAAGAGGGATCATATGGGAATGATTTGTTGTTTTCTTTCTCTGAATCGGAACCGCCCTGAACCATTCCGCAATCTATAAGTATCCGCACATTTTGACCTTCCAGCATAAAATTCGCACCCGTAACGGTATTTACCCCACTCCAAAAAATTACTGACCATTCTTTTGCTTCACTCGGCATTTGGTTTTTCTTTTAAGAAGAATTTTGATATGAAAACTAAATACAAAAACACTGTCATACCACCCAAAACAGTCATAACTATATCAAGGATTGTGTCTTGAACATAATTTAAAGAAGTAAATGTCAAACCAAAAATAAATTCAAATATTTCCCAGGAAATACTAATAAGTGAGGTTGTTATAAATATAATTAAAAAAAACTTAAAGGGTTTTACGAAAAAAATTGATTTAGAGCGTGACAACACCCAAACTGAAATAAACCCTATCATTGCTCCTGCAAGCGCGTGAATAAGCAAATCAAACCATCCATGTGTCCAGTAAAGAAAATACTCTAAAGCAAGTAGATGGAGCGCCAGAACAACAACAGAGATTATTAGAGCGGGTAACAAAAAAATATTTTTTCCCATTTGATTTTAATATTATATCCTCTTGCCTGTATTAGAACAGGCGTGCGTATAATGGAAAAACGCACTTGCGTGCGTTTTTCCATTCGGGTTACTTGGTCATATTGCCCTAGTGAAATACTAGGTGGGAATCCTCAATTTTATCCGTCAGAATGCCGAAGCGCTCATCGAAACAAAATTATATTGGTTTCCCTAAAAATGATTTAATCTAGATAATATGCCAAATAACCCTACTAACATTATACTCCATCCACAAGCACAAAAAACATTATAAAACGTTTGCAAGGATAGAGGAAGATGGGAGACCAAAAAAGCTTTAGTTTTTTGTGTTTTTTGACCCTCAAAAAGTTTTTTATATTTTTTTCTAGAAAAAAATATGACGGGACAACAAAAAAAGATTTTCTAAAACTTTCTAGTTTTTTCAAGGAATGATTACTCTAAAATTCCGTCAATATTTACATCGTAAAGAATTTTTTCTCCAACAAGTTGGTATTTGATCAAATCTTCTTCTTGAAACCAGTGATTGATTTCATTTTTAGCTTCATCCACCGAACCGGATACATGAACGATATTTCTTACAGACCTTTTATCATTATCAGCCAGAAAATAAGAATCCAACATCAAGTCTCCTCTGATTGTTCCGACATCAGAAGTCAGAGGTTCGGTACTGCCAGTAATTTTTCTAACCACCGCAACGGCATTGGCTCCCTGCCAAACCATCACCACCACGGGACCAGCCGTCATATATTTTTTTAGAGATGTGATTATTGATTCTCCAAGCACAAGAGGGTCTTCGGAAGGTGGCTTGAGTCCTTTGTTTAAATAACTTTCAATTGTTTTTCTGCCGGTGCGTTCTTTCCAGGTTTTATCAAGAGTATAGTGCTCTTCTATCATTTCTTCGGAGGGTACAACCATTTTAACAGCCACGAGTTTTAAACCAATTCTTTCATATCTTTTTATAATTTCACCGATAAGAGACCTCTGTACTCCGTCCGGCTTTATTATCGTCAGCGTTTTCTCTATTTTGGGGTGTTCCATTTTGTTTATTAATATTTGTAAGAAAGAAAATTATAACAAAACTTTTGTAAATTAATATACTATTTCAGTTTGGTTAAAATAACTGGACCGTTTTTTCTAATGGCGACAGTGTGTTCAAAATGCGCGGATCTTGTTTTGTCTTTTGTTTTAAAGGTAAATCCATCTTTACCCAAAATTATCTTGCCGGTACCGTTTGTGAGCATTGGCTCTATTGCTATCACCATTCCCTCCTCGAGCACTATCCCGTCCCCTAGTGTCCCATAATTGGGCACATACGGGTCTTCGTGTACTTTATAGCCCACACCATGCCCACACAACCCTTCCACCACCTTAAAACCGTTCCTATTTGCAACTGCTTCTATCGCATACCCTATGTCTCCGACATTTCCTCCCGCCTTTGCGTTTTTTATACCCGCCGAGAGCGCTTCTTGGGTAACCTTTATTAACTTACTATCCTCTTTGCTTATATTGCCAACACCTACTGTTATGGCGGAGTCCGTGATAAGCCCTTTGTGTGTCAAACCTAGGTCAATACTTACCACATCTCCGTCTTTAATAATTGCGGGCGATTCATTGGATACGCCGTGGACAATTTCATCGTTTATTGAGACGCAAAGCGCGGCCGGGTACTTTCTTTTCGCACCCTCTGGTTTATAGTGAAGAAAAGCCGAAGTGTCCCCTCTCTCTTTTATTAGAGAAACGGCTATTTCGTTAAGCTCGTTGGTACTTATGCCTGGTTTTGTATTTTTCGCCAAAATATCCAATATGAGAGCAAGTCTTTGTCCGCCCTCCTTTAGAAGTTCAACTTCTTCTTCTGTTTTTTTAAAAATCATAGAAATAAATCTTTTACTTTCACCATAATATCAGCATGCACTTTTTCAATTCTTTGCTCTCCATCTATTTCAAAAAATAAATAGGATGGGTTATTGCGATAATATTCTATGGACGGAACCACATCCTCATCAAACCAATCAAGACGCTTTTCTAATTTTGAGATATCCAAATCATCAAACCGCCCTCTGGACATAAGATGTTTTTTTGACCATTCTCTGGAAACATTCAGAAAAATTACCACCGAATCTTTGAAATTTAAAAATCTAAGAGCAGTATCCAACATTTCCGCTTCAATAAGCGAGCGAGCTGCTCCGTCAAAAATTATATGTTGATTTCCTTTATAATTTTTCAAAATTAAACTGGTCCACATATAACAAGCCAAAAAATCCGGCTGTCTTGAAGCGTTTGAATAAATTTTCGCGGATTCTTTGTTTACAAAATCGTCTTTTTTAATAAAATCACGGAAGGCATCTCCGGTTTCTATATTAAGAACGGGAATTTTATAATTTTCCTTCAAAAAATTCTCAATGAGATTAGCTTGAGTTCCCTTACCGCTACCCGAATTGCCTATAAATATAAAAGCTTTTTGCATATAAAAATTATATCTTTTATCTCCGAACTTATAAACCGCCCCTTAATGGCCTTTGGGGGTTATTTAAAACAAACTCCGCGAGTGTTTTCTGTTTGTTTTCTATCTGTTTTCTCTCCGAGTAAAAGCCATAAAACAATTGATTAGTATTCTCTTATGGAAACTTGGGCATTAATCTTTTTTATCAAATCAATAACAACAGATACCACAATAAGAAGAGCGGTGCCACCAATAGAAAGAGAGTGTATGCCCGTTATGCCTCTTATTATAAGGGGCAAAATAGCTATAACGCCGAGAAAAAGCGCGCCGACCAAAGTCAGCCTGGTTAATATTTTGGAGATGTATTGGGAAGTTGGAGTCCCCGGTCTAACCCCTGGAATAAAAGCTCCGCTTTTTTGTAAATTGCCTGAAATCATTTCCGGGTCAAAGGTTACGGCCGTGTAGAAATAGGTAAAGAGGAAAACCAAGATAAAATACATTGCTCCGTAAACCCACTGGTTTGCCAGAGTGTTAAGAACAAGATTGGAAATGGAGCTTAAAACCACACTGTTTATATTAGAAAGGAAATTAAAAATCATTTGAGGAAAAAGAAGAATGGAAAGGGCAAAAATAATCGGAATTACTCCGGCTTGATTAAGTCGGATTGGAAGATATGTGGATATACCCCCATAGACCTTCATTCCTCTTACGCGCTTGGCATAAGTTATCGGTATGGGCCTTTCCGCTTCCGTAACCACCACAACCCCATAAGTAATGACCAGAGTTGTTACAAGAAAAACAAGATAGAGAGGAATTTGCGAAACATTAAATGTATAAAATAGTTGAGACGCGATAGAAGGCAACCCTGCCACAATGCCTGCAAAAATTATAATTGATGCTCCATTACCCACCCCAAACTCTGAAATAAGCTCTCCAATCCACATTATGAGAACCGCTCCTGCGGTTATGATAAATAAGTTTGTAATTAGAGAAAAAGAAGACAGGGCATCAATGGCCCCATTTCTAGAGAGAAGGGTGATAAATCCAAAACCCTGTATAACGGCCATGGGTACGGTCAATAATCGGCTGTATTGAGAAAACTTCTTCCTTCCCGCCTCTCCCTCTTCCTGATACATCGCCTTGATTTTGGGGGACATAATGGTTAAAAGTTGCATTATTATGGATGCAGTTATAAATGGTCCCACTCCTAACATTATTATTGAAAGATTGGTAAGACCCCCTCCTGAAAAAAGATTCAAAAGACCGAGAAATTCATTTCCAGAAAAGAAAGCCTGGAGTCTTTCGGTGTTTACCCCAGGAATAGGTATGGTTGCCAAAAACCTAAAAACTATTAAAGCTCCCAAAAGAAATAGCAATCGCCCTTTGAGAGAACCGTCCCCTACTACCAATTTTAGTTTGCCTATCAAATTTTTCATTTTAAATATTGGGACAATAACCCCTTATGCCTTACCGCCCGCTTTTTCTATTTTCTTTTTTGCTTCGGCAGAAATAAAACAGTTTCTAACTGTTATTTTTTTTGTTATATCTCCGGAAGCTAGTATTTTAACTCTTGGGTGTTTTCCTCCGATTTTTTTTATAATCTTCTTTTGGAAAAGCGATTCTGGCGAAACTATTTCTCCCGCGACAAAAAGTTTGTTGATTGATGACAGATTAACCCCTGTCATTTTTACCTTTATTGGGGTATTTAGATTTTTGCCACGACCGCGCAGTTTGGGTAATCTCTTTATAATATCCCTCATTTCGGGACGTTTTTTTCTTCCCGCTCTGACATTCTGACCCTTTGTTCCCTTGCCAGAAGTTTTTCCACGCTTCCCCCCACGCCCGATGTATTGGGGTTTTTTGTTTTTATTTTTTCTCTTTATATTGTGCAGTTGCATATTTATTTAAATCTTGGTGTCACTGTCTTAGAGAGTTGTGACAGTGCCTTTAGAGCGGCTTTGGCATTGTTTACTGGATTTTTTGAGGTGGATAAAATCTTCGCGTTAACGGAGGTCAGCCCCGCCATTTCAAGAACAGTCCTAACCGAGCTTCCCGCCAGAAGTCCGCGACCGGGAGCCGGTATTATTATAACCTTTGATCCTCCAAATTTCGCCAAACTATCGTGGGGTATGGACATATTCTTTGTAACCTTCACATCTATCATATTTTTCTTTGCCTCCCTTAATGCTTTTTCTATGGCTAGAGGCGTGTCTCCCGCCTTTCCTTGTCCTATCCCAACCTTGCCTTTGCGATTTCCGGCAACCAGGGTTACAGAAAAGGTAAACCTTCTTCCCCCAGCAGCCACTCTTGTGACTCTTCTTATGCTGACAATTTTATTATCAAACTCTGACCTTGGTCTGCTTTCTTTTCTTGAAGAACGGCGCGGATTCTTCTTGTAATCTTTTTTCGCCAATCTTTCATTTGGAGCGCGGGAATCGTCTTTGGACGAACCTCCGTCCGCAACATCCGCTTTCTTCTCAACCTCTTCTTTTTTTTCTATTTCTTTTTCGCTCATTTTTATAGTGATAATCCCCCCTCTCTCGCGCCTTCTGCCAGTAATTTTATTTGCCCCGTATAAATATAACCCCCTCTATCAAACACAACCTTTTTGACTTTTTTTGCAAGCGCCTTTGAGGCGATTGTTTTGCCCAACTCCTTGGCACTGCCACTTTGGGTTTTCTTGCCGGTCACATCTTTATTGCTGGCAGAAACAATCGTCGTGCCAGAACTGTCATCAATAACCTGGGCATAAAGATATTTGTTTGATTTAAAAACAGAAAGTCTTGGGCGTTCTTTGGTGCCGGATATTTTAAAGCGAATTTTCGCGTGTCTGCGTTCTCTTTTTAAATTTTTTGTTTGTTCTCTATTCTGCATAATATTAGGCTGTCGTTTTCTTTCCCTGTTTTATTTTAACAACCTCGTCTTTATATCTTATACCTTTCCCTTTATACGGTTCGGGTTTCTTTAGGGAGCGTATGTGAGCGGCAAAACTGCCGACCAACTCTTTGTCTATTCCAGAAATAGTAATTGCATTTTTTTCAACCAAAGCTTTAATACCTTGGGGTATGGGTACTTCAACGGGGTGAGAAAAACCCAATGCAAAAACCAATTTGTCTCCTTTATTCTCAACTCTGAAACCAATCCCTTCAATCAAAAGATTTTTTTCAAAGCCAGAAGATACGCCCCTAACCATATTTGAAACATGGGAGGCGTAAGTTCCCCACAAAACAGCCGCTTCATCATCATCTTCTTTCTTGGGTTTTAATCTTATGGTGTTGTCTGCAATACTCAACTCCAATTTGTCATCAATGTCGCGAGACATTTCTCCCAACGGCCCCTTAACAGAAAAATTATGCCCAGAAATTGACCCTTCGGTTTTTGCGGGTAAAACTATTTCTTTTTTCCCTATTCGTGACATGGTTGATTTTGTTATCGAACGTTGTGAGATTTACAAAATCACCACCCTGTCAAATAAACTCCTAAAGAGTTTTTCTTTCGCCATGCGAAAGAAATTTGACGGGGTAATGTTTTGTACCCACATTTGAAAATTCAACGAAAATTAAATTCTCAAATGTGGAACAAAGCCATTACCAAATTTCAAAAAGCGCTTCACCACCCAAATGTTCCTTCCTTGCTTCTATGCCGGTTTTTATCCCCTTGGGAGTAGTTAATATGAGCGATCCGTATCCATTTTTTACTTGCCTTATTTCTGTACTTTTTTTATAAATTCTGCGAGAAGGTTTTGAAACCCTTTTTACATTTTGTATTCTCGGCAAATCATTTTGATATAAAAGTTCAATTTCAATGATTTTTGTTTTTTTACCCTTTTTGGTTGCAGATTTCACATAGCCCTGCTTCTCTAAAACAGAACCGATTTCCATTTTAAGTTTTGAGTACGGCAAGGTAAGAGAATCTTTTCTTGATTCGCCGGCATTTTTAATCCTTGTAATCATATCTGCGATTGGGTCTGTCATGGTTGATTTTTAATGAGAGAATCCTTTACCAACTTGATTTTTTTATACCGGGAATTTTACCTTCATTGGCAAGCTCACGAAAACATATGCGACACAAATCAAAGTTTCTCATATATCCTCGCTTTCGACCACATTTAAAGCAACGCTTAACAGCCCTCGTAGCAAACTTGGGTTTCTTGAGAGAGCGAGCTATTACTGATTTCTTTGCCATATGATAGATTTTATTGAGTAAAGCGATTAGAAAATTATCACCATAAATCCTGTGGGATGAGGGGAAAATTTGCTATCGCTCACTCTTTTAATTTTCTACAAAAAAACGCCTAAAGCGCGGAAGTTCATCCTAACAAGGTCGCTTCGTATTGTCAAACGACTGGTTAAAACAAGGGCTAATGTTAATTTAACGCCTTATCCTCTGTCTTTTTAAACGGGAATAACAAATGATTCATAAACAACCTTGTTTCTTCTTTATTGCGAGATGATGAAACGATGGTTACCGAAAGCCCAAATACATCCTTCAGTTCCTCATCAGAAGTTTCTGGGAAAATTGTATGTTCTTTGATGCCTAAAGTATAATTACCCATTTCATCTATGGCTTTAGAAGATACGCCTCTAAAATCTTTTGTTCTGGGTAAGGCAATATTTATCAGCTTATCTAAAAAGTCATACATTCTCTTGCCACGAAGCGTCACCTGAAGTCCCACGGGGTCCCCCTGGCGCACCTTGAAAGCGGCAACGGACTGTTTGGCGCCTCTCAAAGAAGGCTTCTGCCCGGTAATTTTTGAAAGGCGGTCTAAAGCCAATTCCTTTTTCTTTGGGTCTTTAAAAGATCCTGTGCCGACATTTACAACAACTTTTGTAATTCTGGGCGCTTGCATGGGGTTTTTATAACCCATTTTCCCTTTTAGTGCTTCAAAAGTATTTTTAATTTTTTTCTGAATTGGTTCCATTCTACAAAATTTATTTTTGTTACACCTCCGTCTTACTCTTTTGGGTGATTCTTACTTTCTTGTCATTCACCATTTTCACCCCCAATCTTGTCGGTTTGTTGGTTTTGGGATCCACAAACATAACGTTAGACACGTGGAAAGGGGAAGCTTGGTCAATAATTTGTCCTTTCTGCCCGGAACTTTTTGGTTTCTTGTGAATTTTTCTGATGTTTATTCCAGCGACAACAATTTTATTATCAGAAGGAATCGCCAAGGTAACCTTGCCCGTTTTTCCCTTGTCTTTCCCTGAAATCACTATGACATTGTCGTCTTTTTTAATTTTCATTCCGATAGAAATTTTTTATTTTATGAATCGTGCTATATCCTACTCATTTTTTTACTCTTGTCTACCTCTTATGAAAATTCTTTACATTAAAACCTCTGGTAGTGCGAGTAAATTTTTTAAACCACTTCCTGCGCCAAAGATACAATCTGCTGAAACCCCTTTTCACTTAACTCCCTGGGGATGGGACCAAACACCCTTCCAGCTATTGGCTCATGCTTTGTTTTGTCTACTATCACCACCGCATTTTCATCAAAGCGAACATATGATCCGTCAACTCTTCTAAAGGGGTATCTTTGTCGCACAACCACCGCATATAAAACATCTTTCTTTTTTACTGTTTTACGAGGTTGCGCGCTTTGAACGGAGAGGATAACCAAATCTCCTATTCTTGCGTATCTTTTTTTTGAACCTCCGGGAATCTTGAAAACTCTGCCGAATTTCGCTCCGGAGTTATCAGCTATTTTAACTATGGATTGTGGTTGTATCATATTAAGAAATTACTATAAACCTTTTGTCTTTTGAAATTGGTTTTGTTTCTTGGATTTCTGTTTTTTCGCCAATTTTTTTTGTGTTGCCTGGATTATGCGCTTTATATCTCTTTTTGTGTCTGATGTACTTTCCGTACTTGGGATGTTTTATATATCGCTCTACAGAAACCACCACCGTGTCCTTCATTTTGTCAGACACCACCACTCCAACAAGTTTTTTCCCTTTTTTTATGTTCTCACTCATTTTATTTTATTGCCAATTCTTTATTTCTTCTGGAAATTTCTGTCAGAATCTGGGCTATTTCCCTTTTTAGACCCCTGCCCTCTTTCATATTTCTAATTTTACTTCCGGAAACACCAAAACGAAAATTTCTCAAAGATTCTCTCTTCTCTATGAGGGTTTTTGACAAATCTTTTTCACTTTTAGTTTTTATGTCTTTCATTTCAAATTATACGGGTATTTATTATTCTCGCGCTACTGTTTTTGTTTTTATGGGTAACTTTGTACCCGCCTTTCTAAGCGACTCCCGAGCCACCGCTTCTTCAACTCCATCAACTTCAAAAATAATCCTACCCGCCTTAACCGGAGCATGATAGCCCTGGGGGTCACCCTTTCCTTTACCCATCTTAACTTCTGCCGGTTTTTGAGTATAAGGCATATCTGGAAAAATCCTAATCCACACTTTTCCAGTCTTCCCTAAAGTCCTTGATATCACCTTTCTCGCCGCCTCTATTTGATTTGATTTAATCCTTCCGGGAGAAAGCGCTTTTAATCCGAATGAGCCAAAATTAACGGAAACGCCCCGAGTCGCCACCCCCGCTTTGCTCGGGTTTTTTCTCATTGTGTGCCACTTTCTGAATTTTACTTTTTTGGGAAATAACATAGTGAATTTTGAAATTATTACTCTCCTTGTTTTTTGGCAAATATATCGCCTTTGTATATCCAGACTTTTATGCCTATGTATCCGTAAGGGAGTTTGGCTGGGTGTTCGGCGTAATCAACATCAGCCCTGAAGGTCTGGAGAGGAATCCTGCCGAGTTTGCGCGTTTCTGTTCTGGCTATGCTTGTCCCACCAAGCCTGCCCGAAAGGGTGATCTTTACACCCAGGACATCCCTGTTTGCAATTACCTTTTCAACCATTTGCTTACTCACCCTTCTGTACGGCAAACGTTTTTCCAACGCTTCCGCGACCATTTGCGCCACAATGACCGCGTTAGATTCTGGAGATTTGATTTCTTTTATATCAAGTCTGACCTCCACGTGCGAATCATATACCTTTTTTTTCTTCAGCATAGAAACAATATTTTCCTTCAATTTGGTTGCGCCATCTCCACTCCTTCCTATAATCATCCCAGGACGGGATGATTCTATGATTATCCTTAGGGTTTTTTCATTTCTCTCAATTTCAATTGAACTGACGTAATTGCCTTTCAATTTATTTTCCAAAAATGCTCTTATCAATATGTCCCCTCGCAAAAATTCCGTGTATTTATTTTTCAAACCAAACCATCGAGATTTCCAATCTCTGATTATGCCAAGTCTGTGCGAATATGGATGTACTGTGTGTGACATTGAAATTATTTATTTTTAGTCAACTCCGTAAGTTTACCTTTTCGTTTTGAAATCTTTTCATTGTCTGTTAAAACCACTCTGATATGGCTAGTTCTCTTGCGAATCAGGGGTGCTCGACCATGGGAAGCCGACCCTCTTCTGTAAAGAATAGAACCGTTGTCCACTCTGATTTCCTTTATTCTCAAATTTTCAATATTTAAATTTCTTTCTTTTGCGTTAGCTTGCGCGGAATTTATCAATTTTTCAATCGGCAAAGCGGCTTTTTTTCCCAAAAATTTGAGAGAGAGAATGGCGTCTTTTACCTTTTTGCCCTTTACAGCGCTTGCCACCATGCGGACTTTTCGCGGAGATTGTCTATAACTATTAAGTTTTGCGATGGCTTCTTCCATAAAATTTATTTCTTAGCTGCTCCAGCACTAGATGTTGGAGAAGTTTTGGCCGCTTGAGCTGACGCTATTTCTGCTTCTTTCTTTTTCTGTTCAAGTTCTTTTTGCATCTTTCCACCGTGTTTTACAAATTTCCTGGTTAAAGAAAATTCACCAAGTCTGTGCCCCACCATATCTTCGGTCACAAAAACATCTATATGATCCTTGCCATTATGAACTCCAAAAGTAAATCCGACCATTTCGGGAGAAATTTGGCTATCGCGAGCCCAGGTTTTTATAGCACCCGTTTGTTCCGGCTTTTTGCCTTCAATCTTTTTAAGAAGGCGTTCGTAGACATATGGACCTTTTTTGGACGATCTTGTCATTTTAAAAATTAAATAAGCTCGACAGAGCTTGCGGAAAATACTAACAAAATATCAGCTATTGTCAAACGATCTTTTATATAAATAGAGGGTTTTTGCTTAAAAGACAAGTAGAGCGGAAGAATGGGGCTCCTAAATGGAAGTGGCTATTTTTTCCCAACTTTACGACGAGAAACTATGAACTTGTTGGAATATTTTTTGGACCTTCTTGATTTCTGGCCTTTTCCGGTAGGTTTGCCGGAAAAACTTTTAGCCCTCCTTGTGCCTCTTCCTTGTCTGCCCTCACCCCCTCCATAAGGATGGTCAACGGGGTTCATGGCAGAACCACGCACCGTTGGACGAATACCCAACCAACGGCTTCTTCCCGCTTTTCCTAGATTTACAAGACGGCTTTCTTCGTTTGAAACTTCTCCTACGGTTGCCCAGCAATTCTCTGAAACCTTTCTGATTTCACTTGATGGCATTTTAAGATCAACGCGACCACCGTCTTTTGCAACTATCTCAATATAATTTCCGGCAGAGCGTCCTATTTTGGCACCTCCTTTTGGTTTGAGTTCAACATTGAAAACAAAAGTACCCACCCCGAGACTCTTTAACGGCAGGCGGTTACCTGTTGTCCTGGGTGCGTTTTCGGAAGCTATGTACGAATCCCCAACCAAAACCCCTTTGGGCAATAGTGCGTAGCGCCTCTCGCCATCTCTATACGCAACAAGGCCGATAAAACCACTCCTGTTAGGGTCATACTCTATACTTTTAACATAAAAAGGGATATTGATTTTGTCGTAGCCAAAATCTATTTTCCTAAACAGTCTTTTGTGCCCTCCACCCTTGTGACGAACAGTAATTCTGCCTTGGTTATTTCTACCCACCGACCTTTTAAACCCACTGGTCAAAGACTTCACCGGTTTTTGTCTGGTTGTTACTTTTGAATATGTGACCACGGTCATTTTTCGACGAGATGGAGTTGTTGGTTTAAATTTTTTCATTCCGTTAAAAGTTACCAGTTTTATTTATAAAATCAATACACAAACCAAAAGAGTTGGGTTGCTTATACGAGCCGAACATCAATATTTTTGCTGAATTTGTGATGGAATTCATATATTTATACTATTTCGATTCTGTCAGATTTTTTTAGATAGATATAGGCTTTTTTCATCCCCGGACGAACTCCCTTAACCCCTCTGACATTGATAATTTTACTGGGAATATTGACTACTCCGATTTTTGTGGGAACAACTTTGTAAATTTCTTTTATCGCTTTTGCGACATCGCGCTTGGTCGCTTTTTTTTCTACCTCAAACACAAAGACATTGCTATTCGTTGATTTGTCAGTCGCCTTTTCGGTTATATGCTGACGAATTATTGTTTTATTTATTAAACCAACATCAGAAGACAGCGTGGACTCTGTTTTCTTTGGAGCTATTGGAGTGTCTTTATCCTCCGGTTTTTCTTTTTTCGGTTCCAATTTGTTTTTTTTGTTTTTATTGAAAATTGCCATAATATTTCGCTTTTTGATTATTTTTTTCTTTTTGTATTAGTTGTTGTTTTTTTCTTCTCTGTATCTTTAATCAATTCAGCTTCTATGCCCGCTTTACTGTATATGAAAGGGAGAGAAATATCTGGATTTATGATTGCCAGCGATTTATATTGTAGAAGGGTGAGAGGGTTTATGTTTCTTATTTCGTCTATCGCGATGTTACCGATATTTTTAAAACTCATAAACGTATTACCTTCTCTTGAGGGTAGAGTTATGACCATTGCGTTGGTTTTTTTGCCCAGAATCCTTTCCATTCCTTCAATTTTTTTCCAAGAATCAATCGTTGTTTTTGCGTCTTTGGTTTTTGGTTCCGAAAAATTAAGCGAATCTATGAATATTATTTCTCCATCTTTAAATTTTCTTGAAAGAATAGTCAACAGTGCTTTTGCTTTTACTTTTTTATTAACTTTTCTGTCATAATTCTTTTCTTTTCTTGGTCCGTGTGCCACACCACCGCCAACCCAAAGAGGAGATCTGATTGAACCGTGTCTTGCTCTTCCTGTTCCTTTTTGCTTCCAAGGTTTTTTTCCTCCACCAGACACTTCACTCCTATCTTTGGCGTGAGCGGTTCCTCTCCTGTTCGTAGAAGCCATTGAAACAGAAACCTGGTGCACCAAGTCACTATTCCAACGAAGGCCGAAGGCTTCGGGCCTTAAGGAAATAGTCCCAACAGAAATTCCTTTTTGACTATAAACTTTTGCCTCCAAAGGACCTTGGATAGATTTTGTTTTAGCAATCTTTGGCTTTGTTTCTTTATTGAAGATCGACTTTGAATCTCCCGACGGCTTGCCGCGGGGATGAGAAGGCGAATTGTGTTTTGCGTCGGCGGAGGCCGATTCTTTTCCCAAAAAAACAACCTGGCGTTCTGCGCCAACACCCCGTGGCTCTGCCCCGTGGGTTGTGGCAGAACTTGTTTTATTACTTTTTTGTTTTAGCGAAGACATGGTTTAAATTTTTTCATCAAAACCTTTTACCCCCTTACCTCTACAAGAGCACCGCGCTTGCCAGGAACAGCCCCTTTGACAAGAATTGTGTTGTTGGCTTGATCAATTTGAACAACCTCAAGATGCCTTGTGGTTACCCTATCTCCACCCATTCTTCCTGCCATTCGCATTCCTTTTGGCACTCTGTTCCTTAAGCCTCCACCAATAGACCCCGCTTCTCTTTCAGAATGCTTCTGTCCGTGAGTTCTCGGTCCGCCATGAAAACCGTGTCTCTTTACAACTCCTTGAAATCCTTTGCCCTTGGAAATCGATGAGACGTCAACCTTATCACCCAAAGCAAATACCGATGCGTCAATTTTGTCTCCCACCTTTAGTTCAGTATCTTTAGTTAGTCTAAACTCTTTCAAGTAAGCAAAATTTCCAAGGCCTTTCATGTGTCCGCGTTCTGGTTTTGAAATAAGATTTTCTCTTTTTTCTCCGAACCCGACCTGAACGGCGTTATATCCGTCTTTGGTTTTCTCTTTTATTTGCGTTACAGTTACAGGGCCAGCTTCTAAAACAGTTACGGGAATAACCTCACCGTTTTCGGCAAAAATTTGAGTCGTCTTATCTTTTTTTGCAAGAATGAATTTCATCAAAATGCGAATTGGGTTAATCTGACCGCTTATCCTACCCACCCCCCCTTTTTGTCTATCCGCGCGCAATTAAGTCTTGCGCGACACTTTCATGGTTTTTCCAAACAAACCAAGAGTCGCGAACAAAACGAAATCAAATAAGCTTCACATCTATATTGACACCAGAAGGCAAGGAAAGATTTGTTAAAGATTCTATAAGCTTTTGAGTGGGGTTTACTATATCTATCAATCTTTTGTGTATTCTCATCTCAAACTGTTCTCGCGCGTTTTTGTAGACGAAAGAAGCACGATTGACGGTATATTTTTTTATTTCAGTTGGCAAAGGAATCGGCCCCAGGACATTGGCGTCATAACGAATGGCGGTGTCAATTATTTGCTTGGCTGATATGTCAAGAATTTTATACTCATAAGCCCTTACTCGAATGCGAAGTTTGGAAACAGGCGCGTCTTTCTCTGCGATCTTCTTTGTTCGCGCTTTCGGTGTTTCTTTTTTTGTTTTTGCTTTTGGCATATTCAATCACTGACCGTTTTTCAAAATTATAGAGACAAGCTCTCTTACGGCTTTTTTCGTCTGTAATTTTGTAACTGCAATTAAGCTGTAATCTTTGTCACAACTCCGGCTCCCACGGTTTTCCCCCCCTCTCTAATTGCAAACCTCTGCTTCTCTTCCAAAGCAACGGGTACAACAAGTTTCACTTTGAAGGTAACAGTATCTCCCGGCATAACCATTTCCACTTTTTCAGGAAGTGTAACTTCCCCGGTTACATCTGTTGTTCTCAAATAAAATTGAGGTTTATAGCCGGTAAAGAATGGGGTATGTCTTCCCCCTTCCTCTTTTTTTAGAATATATACCTCTGACTCAAAATCGGTATGCGGGGTAACGGTTCCGGGTTTAGCCAAAACTTGACCTCTTGTAATATCCTCTTTTTTGAGACCGCGCAGAAGAACACCCGCATTGTCTCCAGCCACTCCTTCATCAAGCTGTTTATTAAACATCTCAATTCCGGTAACGGTTGTTTTTTGTGTATCACGAAGACCAATGATTTCTATTTCTTCGCCAATTTTTACTTTTCCTCTTTCAATTCTTCCTGTAACAACCGTCCCCCTTCCCTCAATGGAAAATATGTCTTCAACGGGCATGAGGAATGGCTTATCAAGGTCTCTTACGGGCATTGGGATGTATGTATCCAATGCTTCGGCAAGCGCAAGAATTGCTTTTGACGATTCATCATCATTATTCGCAGATTCAAGTGCTTTGAGTGCTGACCCGCGAATTACAGGCGCATTTGCACCATCAAATTCGTATTTGTTTAGAAGGTCTCTTACTTCTTCTTCAACCAAATCAATAAGCTCTTTGTCGGTTACTTGGTCTACCTTGTTTAGGAACACTATTATTTTTGGAACGCCAACCTGTTTTGCCAAGAGAACGTGTTCTCTGGTTTGAGGCATAACGCCGTCTGTCGCCGCAACAACCAAAACTGCACCATCCATTTGGGCGGCTCCCGTAATCATGTTCTTGATATAATCCGCATGACCGGGAGCATCAATGTGCGCGTAGTGACGCGCATCAGTTTCGTACTCGTTGTGAGAAAGAGAAATGGTAATTCCTCTTGCCTTCTCTTCCGGAGCGTTATCAATCTGGTCAACTTTTTTTATGTTGGCCTTTTTGCCGGCGCGATTAAGAACCGAGAGGATCGCGGCGGTCAAGGTTGTTTTGCCATGGTCAACGTGGCCTATTGTTCCCACGTTGACGTGTGGCTTACTTCTGTCAAATGTTGTCATATTAGTAAATATTAACTATCTGAAGTTATCGCGCGAGAACGGATAACCTCAAGCAATCAATTATAATTTTTTGATAATACATACTGTATTTACTCCTCATCTCAGAAACTAGAAGGTTTTATCGTCTCCTAGTTTTCCTCGCTTTACGTCGTAAATAAAAACTGCCCTACCAATTGCAAGGGGGTAGTACGGTTGCCCGTTCAAACTTCACCTGAAATTTGTTGAGACAGCGTGGGGGATATAATAACAAAAGAGGAAAAAGAGTCAACCTCAT
>Ga0210057_1004019_pt1 | contig 19852 bp, 17 predicted proteins | sample CryGeyCG2114_010_2_FD_183968 | JGI IMG/M metagenome (GOLD analysis project Ga0210057, IMG submission 183968) | Groundwater microbial communities from aquifer - Crystal Geyser CG10_big_fil_rev_8/21/14_0.10 (SPAdes) (version 2) | ecosystem: Environmental > Aquatic > Deep subsurface > Groundwater ...
CAACGTACGGGGGTCGAACGATTTGCTTTTGTAAAACAAAATTCAATTAATCTGATTAAAATATTTTTACAAAAGTGAATCGTGAGCAGAATCCTCCTCCCCTCATATCTCGAACCAACGTACGGGGGTCGAACGATTTGCTTTTGTAAAAAATTAAAAAAATAAATTGTGAAAATAATCTCCTTTATTTTTTCAATATAATTTTTACTTATAAAGTTTTATATAAACCTCTTATTTGGTTTTTCTATGTCAAGAAATAAAACCATATTCATTATAGAAATCGCATTGGTAGTTATTCTTTTTATTTTATTTTCTTATCTTGTTCAGGAGAATCTCGATTATTTAGAGTCTGCTATCGGGGGCCCATTTGGAATGATTTCTTATGTTTTGATAGTAATCATTGGAATAGTTTTCGCCCCCATCTCAAGTTTGCCTTTAACTTTTTTAGCAGCAAACCTTTGGGGGATTTTTATTTCAGCAATTCTCAGCATAGTTGGATGGGTTGTTGGGGCGATGATTGCTTTTATTTTGGCGAGGAAATATGGTGTCACATTGATTAGGCGGGTTGTTTCTCTGAAAAAATTAAATAAAATTGAATCTAAGATTCCTGCCGAAGATGTTTTTTGGGGAATTGTCGTTATGAGAATGGTTTTGCCGGTGGATATTTTGAGTTATGCTCTGGGACTTTTTAGTAAAATTAGTTTTAGAAGATATATGCTCGCAACTTTGATTGGAGTAACTCCTTTTGCATTTATATTTTCCTATTTTGGGGGAATGTCTCTTTATGTCCAGATGATATTCATCGCAATTACAATTTTAATATCTGCTGTTTATTACTTGGCTAGAACTATGGAAAGGTAAGATTTAAAAAATTAACAATTCTTTATATCCTATGGCAAAGAGTGGGAACATATTGAAGAGTCCTTGGTTTTATGTTGGAATTTTAATGTTTATTATTATTGTGTATTTGTTGTTGCCTTCTAATTCAGGTGAGTACGATACTTTTGCCTCCTGTTTAACTGACAAGGGAATTGTAATGTATGGAACTGACTGGTGTCCGCATTGCAAGAATCAAAAGGAGATGTTTGGGGATTCATTTAAAAAAATTAAATATGTAAATTGTGACATAAACAAAGAGGAATGTGCTATTAACAGGATTACAGGTTATCCTACTTGGAAAATTGGCAATGAATATCATTCTGGAGTTCAACCTGTAGAAACTCTTGCAAGTCTTTCCGGTTGTGAATTGTTTAAGGATTTATAGTTAATTTATTAAATTAAAGATTTTTAGTTTTCTTGTGCTTCCGTAGCTTCCCAAAGGGATGACCCATTTCATGGGCCTCAGTTGAATCAACTGGCTACTGTGATGACGTGCCTCCGTAGCTCAGTTGATAGAGCATTTGCTTCGTAAGCAAAGGGTCGTCGGTTTGATCCCGGCCGGAGGCTTTCAATGAACATTACACAGTATCTTTCGATGAGTTTTCATAACTATTGGGTTTAAGGGTCCATCCCAAATTAAATTTATATGTTTCATTCATAAACATAGGTGGAGGAAATCGCTTCACAAAAGGCTTGGAATCTCCCTAAGAGCGGGGAAAAGATAATGAATGAAACCTGCTAATTTAGGGTGGAGTCGAGCTTAAAGATAAATCAAAGAATAAAGTGCTAAAGCAAATTAAGTCATCTTTGCGATGACAGATTTTATTTATACAAGGCATAATTTGTAATCTCCCCGTAACGAGCACACTTAGGCAACTTATCTAATCTGTCTAACGGATTACCAAATTAATAAATAACATCAAATCTCTGTTCTATAAGAACAGCGGTAATATCAATTCATCCCCAAGAGATAAAATAATTTTTAGCGCCGCCGTAATTCTTTATAAGCATCGAAAGACACTGCCACAACAATTAGTTTTATAAAAGCATTTGAATATTTTTATAAATGGAAGTAGGTTCATATGACCCTCATGCCATTATCATAAATAACGATGGAAGGATTTGATTTAAGAAAGTTTCAGGAAGAAGGCGAGGAGCAAGACAAGATTAAATCAATTCTCGGAAAAGTTTTATCCGGGCGGGAAGGCTATAAGGCCATAATCGAAACAAGAAAAGATATAAAGAGATGCAGCGAATGTAATTGGATGCTTGAAGGCGGAGAGAAATTTTGTCCAGAGTGTGGAGAGAAGACATTGTGATTACATTTAAAACTCCCTCTTCTTATTTTATTTTATGAAAATAAATAAAAACGAAGTTTTGGAATTCGGATTCTTCCGCCCGGCAAACTTAGTTCTTCCTCTTCGGAAGAAAAGGACCTATGAGATTAGCGATAGTTCATAAGGAGAAATGCAAGCCGACTCTTTGTGCTCATGAGTGTAAGAAGTTTTGCCCTGTTGAAAAACAGGAGGCTGATTCCTGTGTTGTAATTGAGAATAAGGCGAAAATTGATGAAAACACGTGCATTGGATGCGGGATTTGTGTTAAGAGGTGTCCATTTGATGCGATTGAAATTATCAATCTTCCTTCAGTTGAGCAAAGAGATATTGTTCACAGATACGGCGAAAACGGATTCGCACTTTATGGACTTCCTGTTCCAAAACTTGGAAGCATCGTTGGATTTCTCGGAAGAAATGGAATTGGAAAATCAACTGCTATAAAAATTTTATCCGGGCATGAGAAAATTAATTTGGGAAAAGAGGAAGCGAGTGGAGAAGATATTAAGGCTTTTTTTTCCGGGAATGAAATTTTGAGATACTTTGAAAATTTGGAAAATAAAAAAATTTCATATAAGCCGCAAAATTTATCAAACTTGTCCGTCGATGTGAAAGCAATGGATTTGCTAAAAAAAAGGGGAAGCGAAAAAGAGATTTTAGAGATGGCAGAGGAGTTGAATGTTTCTAACGCTTTGAATAATAAATTGAATAAACTTTCCGGCGGAGAACTCCAAAGAATTGCAATTTTGGCGGCAAGTTTGGGAGATGCGGAGATATATTTCTTTGATGAACCTTTGGCTTTCTTAGATATTGGTGAGAGATTAAGGGTTAGCGATTTTTTGAAGAAGCTGTCCAAAGATAAAACTTTGATTGTTGTTGAGCACGATTTGTTAGTCTTAGATTACCTGACCGATTATCTGAATATCTTTTACGGAAGCAGTGGTGCATTCGGAATTGTCAGCGGACTTAAATCTTCAAAATCCGGAATTAATTCATATCTTGGCGGTTTTTTGAAAGAAGAAAACCTAAGAATTCGGGACAAGGAATTAAACTTCAATTTTAACAAGAATCCTGTGATGAGTGGAGAACTTATCGCCGAGTGGCCTAAATTTAATTTAAAGTTTGAATCAGGATTTAAATTAGAAGTTGAGAAGGGAGAAATTCATAAGAACCACGTTATTGGAATCTTAGGAAGAAACGGGACAGGGAAGACGAGTTTTGTTAAAGCTTTAGCTGGCGAGGTTAAGACGAGCGGGGGAGGGCCCGACTTGGATTTAAAAATTTCTTATAAGCCCCAGTATCTGGAGATTAAATCAGATGAAACAGTTAGGGGGACGATTGTTAAGGAAAAGATAAGCAAGCAAATTTCCGGTTTTTTTAATTTAGGCGTTTTACAAGATAAGAAATTAAGTGAACTTTCAGGGGGTGAGCTTCAACGGTTTAGCATCGCCAGATGTTTGTCAAGGAACGCGGATGTTTATTTGATTGATGAGCCCTCTGCTTATTTAGATGTTGAAGAAAGAATTAGTGTTGCAAAAGCAATAAAAGATTTGATGGTTGAAAAGGAGGCCACTGCTTTTGTGGTCGACCACGATTTGCTTCTAATTTCTTATTTAGCAGATTCTATTATAAATTTTTCCGGAGAAAGTGGCGTTCATGGAAAGTCTTCTGAAATAATGGATTTTGAAAGTGGAGTTAGCATGCTGTTAAGAGAATTAGATGTCACTTTAAGAAAAGATTCCGAAAGTGGCAGACCCCGGATAAATAAAAAGAGAAGTGTTTTGGACAGGGAACAAAAGAAAAGGGGCGAGTGGGCGGTGTTTTGATACTGTATCCCCGATGACTTTTATAACTATTAAGTTTAAAGATAAATCAAAGAATAAAGTGCCAAAAGCAAGTTTCCTGCAGGCACCTTCCTTCAAGATAGGAGGCATCATTGTGATTACCAAATTAATAAATAAACATTAAACTTCTGTTCTGAAAGAATGGCTATACAGCTTCGCTGTTTTGTAAACCAATCATGCAACAATGCTTCATAAAATCAACTCAATCTCAAATTAAGATAATAAACTATCTTTCATGGAGCGAGAACTTTTACGAATTTCAAGAGAGGGCGATAAAATTTCTTACATCAAACTAACCTTGTCTCTCCCGCTTTTCTTGGAAACATAAAGTGCTTTGTCAGCTCGCTTCGTCATCCGTGTCATGGTGTCCGTATCTTTATATTCAGTTATCCCAATAGAAATTGTAACATTATATTTCTTCAAAAATTTATTTTCTCTTAAACTTTTTCTAAGTCGTTCTCCGATTTTCTTTCCACGAACAGAAGAGGTTTCAGGCAACAACACAAAAAACTCTTCCCCACCAAACCTCGCCAAAATATCATACTTTCGCAACTCCTTTTCCAATGTCTTTGCAAGTTCCACTAAAACCTTATCACCAACTAAATGACCATAGTTATCATTAAACTTCTTAAAAAAATCTATATCAATAACAGCCAGAGAAAGTTTCTGCTTTCCTCTCTTGGCTTTTTCAAATTCCATCTCAAAAATATTCTTGAAAAATCTATAATTATAAATTCCTGTTTTCTCGTCCCTGACGGCAAACTCATAAAGTTCATACAAAGAACCTTTTATCCCTTCAAGAACGCCATCAATATTTTTCTTAAAATTTGGGTCAATTGATTTTATTTTTTTTCTTTTCATTTTCAAATTCCCTAATTTTTTCCAGAATATCAGAACTTGCTCTGATTTTTGCTCCGAGACCATCGACAATCTCAATCCCGTATTCGCGGCAAATCGCCGCTTCCGGAATTTCCCCTGAATGCCTGTCTCCCCCTTTGGCGAAGATATGCGGCCTGACAGATTCTAAACTTTTGCAAACCGAAGCGTCTTCGTCAATGCTTAAAAAAACTTCATCCACAATCTCCAAAGCAGAAATAATTTTAAATCTGTCTTCTTCACTCATAAAAGAACCGCCCTTCTTCAAAATCGCCTGTTTATCATTATTCAAAATTACAACTAACTTATCCCCAAGTTTTTTAGCCAACTCAAAATTTTCCAAATGCCCTACATGAAAAGGGTCAAAATATCCTGAGACTGCAACTATTTTCATAAATTAAATAACCCCTTAGCATTATTAAATATAACTCTTCCAACTTCCCCCTCATCCAGACATTTTATCTTCGCTATTTCTCTAATCGTCGAGGCAATATCTGCAGATTCACTTAAACCGCCTGCTACGGGAGCTAAGTATGGTCCGTCAGTTTCAGTCAATAAATTTTCAAGTGGAACAATTTCTGCCATCATTTGAAAATGCTGCAACCGGGTAATAACCGCCGGAATTGACAAAAACCAACCATTTTCAACACATCTTTTTATCAAACTTTTTTTTCCGGAAAAACAATGCATCACAACTTTTTTGCAATTCATCTTCTCCAAAACTTCAATGCAATCCAATTCGGCTTTTCTTGAATGAACAACAACAACCTTATCCAATTTGATAGCAAGAGAAATTGCCTTTTCAAAAACTTGTTTTTGCAATTCTTCCGTTCCAGGAGCAAGCTTATAATCCAATCCAACTTCCCCAATTGAAATGCAGTCATCTTTGTGTTCTTCAATCCACATTAACTCCGAATCAACATTAAATGGCTTAACATGCCTGACCTCATCATCCGGAATCTCTGCTTTATCAGCAATAGAATCTAAAGGATACATCCCAAAACTACATTTAACAATATCATATCTGCGAGAAAGTTCCAAAACTTTTCGATTAGAATCCGGATTGACACCAGAACTAATAATCGCGACGGCTCCAGCATCCTTTGCTTTCCTTATTACATTATCTAAATCTCCGCTATATCTCGAATCATCTAAATGACAATGAACATCAACAAATTCCATGTCTCAGATAACAAATGACCGCTTATAAAATTTAACATCTCTAAAAAATCAACTAAACAAACCGCCAAAGGATACATTATAACTTATTCAGCAGAATATTCTGGCGAAACCGAATATAAGGCAACGCCCAAAAAACCGGCCATGTTGAAAATGTCCCGAGGTTTTTTAAATCAATAGCGGTTAGCGGAAGGGAAAATCTCAAATAAAAAGTTTTTCAACAGGGTCGGTATCTCCGATGACTTTTCATAACTCTTTGGTTTAAAGAGAAGTTAAATTATCCTTCAAGATAGTCAGATTTATACAAGGCATAATTTGTAATCTCCCCGTAACGAGCATGCTTGGGCAACTTATCTAATCTGTCTAACTGATTACCAAATTAATAAATAACATCAAATCTCTGTTCGGGAAGAACAGTTATAATATCAATTCATCCAAAAGAGATAAAATAATTTTTAGCGCCGCCGTAATTCTTTATAAATATCGGCGATACTGAGAGTTCCAAAAACCTTAAAACCCTATTCTCCTTAAAATAAAAATGATAGAATATTTCCTGTTAATATTGGCAATTCCCTTAGGACTTCTTTTAGCAAAACTAACTAAACACGAAAAATCAACCTATTCAAAATCCCCTTATTTCCCCCTTTTTTTGTGGATTCTTGCAATTCTCGCCGCTATTTTCTACACACTAAACAAAATAATAGCCCTCACATTAACTTTTATTTTCATAATGGTTTTTGCCTGGAATAAAAACCCTTAAAACCAGACAAATTCTCTCAAAAACATGACATTCAACCTAATCGGACTTGGACTAAACATCAATTCAATATCAGCCGAAGCCCTGGAAGTTCTGAAAAAATGCAATGAAATCTATCTCGAAAACTACACTGTTGATTTTCCTTACAAAATTGAAGAACTTGAGCAAACACTCAATAAAAAAATAGTCGTTCTCAACAGAGAAAAAGTTGAAGACGAAACAATCCTCAAAAACGCCAATGAAAAAAATATCGCTCTTTTAGTTTATGGAGATGCACTTTCTGCGACAACCCATAATCAATTAATTTTAAAATGCAAAAAAGAAAAAATTCCTTACAAAGTTTTCCAAAATACTTCAATCATAACAGCAATTGCAAAGACCGGACTTTCTCCTTACAAATTTGGGAAAACAACCTCCATGCCAAACTGGAAAGAACATTACAACAAGCCGTCTTCTTTCGTAAATATAATAAATGAAAACCTGTCTATCGACGCACATACTTTAATTTTAACAGATATTGGATTAAATTCAAAAGAAGCTTTAAACCAACTCCAAAAATCTGCAAACGAACTGCCTGAGAAGATTATAATTCTGTCAAACGCAGGAACCGACGATGAAAAAATCTTCTATGAAAATATAGAAAATCTGAAAAGAGAAAAAATCAAAATGCCTTTCTGCATAATCATCCCAGCAAAACTTAACCACTTTGAAGAGGAGTTTTTAAAATCTTAATATCCACTCTCAATCTTCACATCTCCAGACTCCAGTTTGCACTGGCACGCAAGACGTGTATTCCCGCTCACTCCATAAGATTTTTCTGCTTCATTTCTCTCCCCCAAATTCTCCATCCCTTCCAAAACATTAATCATACAGGAACCACAAATACCATTCTCACAGGAAAAAGGAATCCCCAGTTTTTTCGCGGCTTCTTTTATCGGAGAGCCGTCTGCAACAGTTTCCTTCTTTCCAAGTAAATTTATACTCCCCATAATCTGCTCACCAAAAAGAAGTTTAAAAAGATTTGTGAAATCTCCTCCCCAAAAACTTTAATAAACCCTCCTCTCTTCCTCAAAACATGATAAACTTCAAGGAAGTAGAAGAAAAAGTTCGAAAGATTTGGAAGAAAAACGAGAAAGAAATTAAGAATGCAGTTCAGGACGATAAGAAGAAAAAACTATTCTCATTTCTGGAAGGACCGCCAACAGCAAATGCTCCGCCGGCGCTGCATCATCTGGAAGTTAGAACTTACAAAGATTTAATTTGCAAATACAAATACATGCAGGGATTCTCAGTTCCAAGAAAAGGCGGCTGGGACACGCACGGCCTTCCGGTAGAAGTTCAGGTTGAAAAAAAACTTGGACTAAAATCAAAAAAAGAAGTTTTAGAATATGGAATGGAAAAATTCATAGAAGAATGCAGGAAAGATGTATTCTCAAACATAGATGACTGGGAAAAGTCAACTGAAGAATTATCTTATTGGGTGGATTTAGAAAAACCATACAAAACCCTTGATAACAACTATATAGAAAGTGTTTGGTGGAGTTTAAAAGAATTATACAATAAAGATTTTTTATACGAAGGATTCAGGGTAGTCCCTTATTGCCCAAGATGTGGAACCTCCCTTTCAAGCCATGAAGTTTCACAGGGTTATAAAGATGTAAAAGAAGAATCTGTCTACGTCGCTTTCAAATTAAAAAACAAAAAAGAATACATCCTTGCATGGACCACAACACCATGGACACTTCCGGGAAATGTTGCATTGGCAGTTGGACCAAAGATTACGTATGTAAAAGCCAAACTTCCGGACGGAGATTCTTTAATAATCGGAAAAGACAGACTGGAAGTTTTAAAAGGAGACATAAAAATCCTTGAAGAAATAAAAGGAAAAGATTTAATCGGCGTTGAATACGAACCCCTTTACGATATCAAAAAACTCCAAAACGAAAATTCTCACAAAATAATCTCTGCAGATTTTGTAACAACAGAAGATGGAACGGGAATTGTTCACACAGCCGGAATGTACGGAGAAGATGACTACGAACTCTGTCTGAAAAATAAAGTCCCGCTGGAACACACAGTGGACAAGGAAGGCAATTTTAACAATCTTGTTCCACAATGGGAGGGAAGGTTTGTAAAGAGTGTTGAAAAAGAAATAATTGAAGATTTAAGAAAAAGGCACCTATTATTAAAATCAGAAAAATTCGAGCACCCGTACCCATTCTGCTGGAGATGCGATTCTCCTCTTCTTTACTACGCGATAAATTCCTGGTTTATCAATGCACTAAAAGTAAAAGAAGAAATGATAAAGTTGAACAAAAAAATAAACTGGTATCCTGGCCACATAAGAGACGGGAGATTTGGAAAATGGCTGGAAAATATCAGGGATTGGAATTTATCGAGGCAAAAATTTTGGGGGACCCCTCTTCCGGTATGGAGATGCGGATGTGGAAATGAAAAAATAATCGGAAGTGTTGAAGAATTAAAAAAATTTTCGACTAAAAAATTCGAAAAATATGACCTCCATCGACCATGGATAGATAAAATAAAACTAAAATGTGGGTGTGGAAAGGAAATGACAAGAGTTTTGGATTTAATTGATGTTTGGTATGATTCAGGAAGTGCTTCCTTTGCCCAATTTCACTATCCTTTTGAGAACAGGGAAGAGTTTCAAAAAAGGTTTCCCTACGATTTTATCGCAGAAGCAATCGACCAAACAAGGGGCTGGTTCTACACCTTGCATGCAATCTCAACGATCCTTTTCGAAAAATCTGCATTCAGAAATGTAATTTGTGCGGGGCATATAGTTGACGAGAATTCAGAAAAAATGAGCAAATCAAAAGGGAACATAATCAATCCTAAAGAGATAATTGATGCCGTTGGAGTGGACGCAGTTAGATTGCAATTTTGCACGGTTGACGTCGGAAACCAAAAAAGATTTTCATATGGTTTGTTAAAAGAATCCATACTTCCTTTCTTAACAGTTCTTTATAATTGCAAAAAGTACTACGAACAATTATCCAAAGAAAAAACAAAATCAAAAATCGAAGACGATTGGATTATCAGCAGATTAAATTCAACAATAAAAGGCGTTACAGATGATTTGGAAATTTATAGCATTGATAAGGCTCTGGAAAAAATAATAGATTTCATTGTAAACGATTTATCAAGAACTTATATAAAATTCACAAGAGACAGAGAAGACACTAAAAAAATATTAGGGGAATGTTTGGAAGAGTCCTCTCTTCTTTTAGCCCCCTTCGCACCATACATCAGCGAGGACATTTATCAATTATTCCATAAAGAATCGGTCCACCTTTCAAGTTGGCCAAAATCTAAAGAAGTAAAAATTGACAAAAAATTAGAAGAAGAATTTAAACTGGTTTTACAAATCCTGGAAAATGGTTTTTCAAAAAGGGATGAAGCTAAAATAGGATTAAAATGGCCACTAAAAAAAGTAAAAATAACTTCAGAAAAATCTTTGAAAAAGGAACTTCAGGAGATAATAAAAAATCAATTGAATGTAAAAGAATTAGAAATAAAAAAAGGAAAAGAATTTGAAGTTGAACTTAATACTAAACTCACTCCGGAATTGGAAGCCGAAGGATACGTTAGAGAAATCATAAGAAAAATCCAAAGTGAACGAAAAAATGCAGAATTAGTAAAATCAGACAAAATAAATCTCCAGATAATCTCCGATTTCAACGATTTACTAGTCACCCATAAAAAATCAATTAAAGAAAAGGTTGGTGCAAAAAATATCTCTTTTGAAGAAACAGGAGGGGGCTTTGACCACTATAAAGAAGGAAAGATAAAGGAAAAAAGTTTCTCCATAAAATTTAAGAAAATCTAATTTGCCGTCGGCAAAAAGCCCGATTTACCCCTGAACGAGAGGACAATTCAAAGAAACATTTAAATACTCTTACTTACTAGAAAGGACATGATAGTCAAAGAGGAGTTTTTAAGTAGGCTCCGAAAAATATTCGACCTGAACCTCTACGAGGTAAAAGTATGGACGGCACTTCTTTCCAGAGGCACTTCTACCGCCGGAGAATTGTCTTCAATTTCCGATGTTCCAAGATCCCGTACTTACGACATTCTGGAATCCTTAGAAAAGAAAGGCTTCATCGTAATGAAACTCGGGAAGCCAATTAAATTCATCGCATTAAAACCAGAAGAGGTGATTGAAAGAGTAAAAAAGAATTTGGTGATAAATGCTCAGGAAAAATCTAAGAGGCTCGAAAAATTAAAAGGTGAGGAAGTATTGGAAGAATTGACTTCTCTTTTTAGTGACGGAATTAAATTTATTGAGCCAACGGATCTTTCAGGAGCATTAAAAGGAAGGCAAAATATTCACAACCACATGGATATGATGATAAGGGAAGCCGAAAAAACAATTACCCTTGTAACTACGGCGGACGGATTAAATAGAAAGTTAGAAGTTCTCCTTTCCAGCCTTGAAGTTGCGAAGAAAAGAGGTGTTAAAATTAGAATCGCCGCCCCAATGAATGCAGAAAACAAGAAAATTGCAAAAGATTTCTCAAAGACTGCGGAGCTTAGAAACTCTGAAAATTTGAACGCACGATTTATGATAATCGATGGAGAGCAGGTAATGTTTATGTTGTTAAACGACGAGGATGTTCATCCGACTTATGATCTTGGGGTATGGTTAAATACTGAATTCTTTGCAAAGGCCTTAGAACAACTTTTCGAGTTGGCTTGGAAAAATCTAAAGCCGTTTAAATAATGATTTTTTGAAATGAAGGATAAAGGGGAAATGATAAACTTATCACATTTGGTTGTTGGACTGTCATCTTTGACATTAATGTATAACAAGATAATTATTAATTAAAATGAAAAAAGTAAATTACTAAAAACATTGCAATGGGTTACTCTTATACTCGGAATAATTGCAATAGTTTTATTATCTATCGCAATATTTCGAAATTTAGTGTCTACATAATAATATAACAAAATGAAAAATGAAAGAATTAATAGTGGACTGGGTAATAAATATGACCAACTTAATGATATACATTTTAATATTTACAAAGGCATTAGGAACTCCATTTTTCAGCACTTTCGACTTAACAGCTACACTAATTGGAATAACTGCCTGAGTAATTTGGCTTTTTATAAAAGCATTCAACAACTAAAATAAAATAGCAAATTCAAAAAACCAAGATAAAGAAATTGTCGTTGGCTTTTTAGAATATCCGGGAAATTTATATATCCGTCCCTTTTTTGAAACCCACATAGCTAAAATCCAACAAAGTCTTGCATAGACTTTTATCCGAAGAGAAAACTAAATAATATTCACCCATATCTTAAAATTTCTGCTTCAAATTCTTCACATCTCCTCCAAAACATCAATCCCTATCAGCCCCAAACTCTTTTTTAGAGTAATTCTGAAAGCTTCGACAAGTTTTAATCTAAATCCCTCCTCAATACTCCCTAATACCGGACAGGAATGATAAAATTCATTGAACAATTTACAAAGCTCAAACGAATAATTGGCGATTAAGTTTGGAGCTAAATTTTCATAGGATTTTCTTGCAACTTCCGGAAAACGATTTATTTTTTTTAACAGTTCAATTTCAGAATCCTTCAAATCAATGATTTTTACGGCCTTTTTTTTCTTAACCCGTCGGGAAATTGAATTTGCTCTGGCATAACTATAAAGAAGATAGGGCCCTGTGTCTCCCTCAAAAGATAAAAATCTGTCTACATCAAAAACGACATTATTCTCTTTTGGATTTTTTATATCTCCGTAAATAATTGCGGCCAAAGCAACCTTCATCGACCTCTTTTCAAGTTCTTTTTTTGATAACTTTTCCCTGTCGGTTAAATTTTTTGCTGCCTTCTTAATCACCTCATATAAAATATCTTTCATAAAAATAGTTTTTCCTTTTCTCGTAGAAAATTTTTTCCCATCCTTATCTAAGTAAAGACCGTGATAAGCATGAACGCAATTTTTTGCCCATAGATATTTCATCAATTCAAGAACCCTAAACAATTGCCTGAAATGAAGTTTTTGTTCCTGACCGACTTCATAAATTATCCTGTGAAATTTATATTTTTCATACCTGTCAATTGCCGCGGCCAGGTCTCTTGTTGAATAAAGAGAAGTCCCGTCACTTTTCTGAATCAAAACAACTCCCAATCCTTCTTTTTTTAAATTAACAATTTTCGCGCCGTCATCTTCGACCAATAATTTCTTTTGCTCAAGCTCTTTAATTACTCCGTCCATTTTTTCGTTATATTCACTTTCCCCCGAAATAACATCAAATTCAACCCCGAACATATCGTAAATCTCGCCAAATTCCTTCATAGATAGCTCTTTAAACTTCTTCCAAAGTTTTAAATTCTCCTTATCTCCTTCCTCTAATTTTTTAAATTCATTTCTTGATTCCCCGTCATACTCTTCACTGCTTGCCTTAACATATACCTCCAGCAAATGCTTTATAGGGTTTTTCTTAAGTTTTTCTTCACTTCCAAATTTTCTAAATCCAAAAATTAATCTTCCAAAGCCAGTTCCCCAATCCCCCAGATAATTTATTTTGATAACATTATAACCATTTGCAGAACATATTTTCCCGATGGAATTTCCAATGATCGTCGACCTTAAATGACCAATTCCAAAAGGCTTGGCAATGTTTGGACTGGACATGTCAATAACTATTTTTCTGCCTTTTCCATCATTATTCATCCCAAAATCCTTTTTCTCAACTTTCTCAAAAACCTCTTTCACCAAAATCTTCTTGTCAATGAAAAAATTAACATATCCTCCTCTAAAATCAACTGAAGAAATTTCTTTTGGAATTTTTCTTCTTAAGTTTTCTGCTAAATCTTCGGCAATAAGTAAAGGATTGCTTTTTAGACTTTTTGCTAAACTAAAACAAGGGAACGCATAATCTCCAAGAGAAGAATTCTGAGGAATCTCAATCATGTTTTCAATTTCTCTCTCCGGGAGCCTTAATTCTCTGGATAATAACTCTATGAGGATTTCCTTCATAAAGGAAGTAACAAATTACAATTTATTAATGTTTAGAATGTCATAGTATCTCCGATAGTTATAAATAGATTTTAGAATAAGCACGACGAAGTCGATTATCTTGAAGGAAGGTACCTGTAGGAAACCTTGGTTTCCTCGGGTTTGGGATTTCCCCGAGGGTGGGGAAAGGATAATAAATGAAACATACTAATTTGGGATGGAGCCGAATGTCACAGTATCTCCGATATTTACAAAAGGTCAAGGAGGTTCTAATAATTCTTTTATCTCATCGGGAGAGAATTGAGATTATAACCGTTCTTTTAGAACAGTAATTTAATGTTTGTTTATAGGCTGGAGAAAAACAAGTTGCTTAAATTGGTTCATTACAGGGAGATTACAAATTATGCATTGTATAAATAAAATCTGTCATCGCAAAGATGACTTAATTTGCTTTAGTAATTTATTCCTTGCTCTTGGGGTCATACAACAGGGCAGGAATTATAATCTTCGCTTTAAGATGGATGGATACTTCAGGAATGTCATAATCAATTCCTTAAATTTGCCTGACACAAGAGCGATTAGTCAGAAATCTTACCCTTATCAACCCAACCGACTTTCTTCTCCATTAATTTTCGGAGTTGAGGCCATTTGTCTTCAAAAGTTGGTTCATTTGACATATAAATTATGCCTAAAGGAATTTTTCCTTCCTTGGAATTATAATCATATTCTTTAACTAATTTTTCGGCCTTTTCTTTATCTGTGTTATCCTGAATTTTATACATTCTAGAATCCTGGTTGTTCATTTCTTTATTGAAGATTATGCAATCCTGAATTACTTCGACGAATGAGAATCCTTTGAAGTCGAGCGCTTTTGTAAAAATTTCAACCATGTGGGGGATGTCCCTGGCGTTTGTTCTTGCTATGAATGTTGCGTTTGACGCAAGTGCTAAGGCGAGAGGATTTAATGGCCTATCCATAACTCCGAGCGGGAGAGATTTAGAATTAAATCCAATTTGTGTTGTTGGAGTAGGCTGTCCTGTTGTTAGCGAGAATGCCTGATTATCATGAATGATAAGAGTTGTGTCGGCGTTATATTTGAAAGAATGAATTAGATGAGATATTCCTTCTGAGTAAACAGCTCCGTCTCCGGCAAAAGTTATTACTTTTAGATTTGGGTTTCCTATTTTTATTCCCGTTGCTGTTGGAAGGGCTCTTCCATGAAGGCAATATATTCCTGAAACATTTACATAGTCAAATATTTTTGCGTGGCATCCGATGTCGGCAGTAATGCAAAAATCTTCATGCCTGAATTTTTTTGAATCAACGAAATTTGCAATTGTCTGGTTGAATGCTTCCATTATCATATGGTCAGGACATCCAGGACACCAAGTTATTTCCGCCCTTGTTCTGAGGAAAGGTTTTATGCTTGCTGGTTTTTGATTTTCTTCTTTTTTCATTTTATCATCTCCTCAATTTGTTTTTTTAACTCTTCAGGATAAAATGGTCTGCCGTCGTATTTTAGAATCCTGTTTGTGATTTTTATTCCGGTTTTTTCTCTGATTAATCTTCCGAGTTGCCCGGTTGAGTTGCATTCTACCAAGATTATTTTTTTTGCTTTTGTCATGTAGGATTTTATTTCGTCGGATAAGGGTTTCATGTAGATTATTTGGAGGAATTTCGCGTCGATTCCTTTTATTGCATCTTTTATTGCACCGGAAGTTGAGCCCCAGCCGATTATCAGGTTTTTTGAATCCTGTTTTCCATGAATTTTAATCATTTCAAGATTGTTGTTTACGAAATTTTTGATGTTTTCATATTTTTTAATTCTTTTTTCCATATTTTGTTTTGTCAGGGATGCCAATTCTGTCGTGTTTCCCTCGCTGTCTGATTCGTACGAGGAAGCCTTGATAATATTTTTTCCGGGGATTTTTCTGTTTATAATTATTTTTTGAGGATTTTTCGGTTTTAATGCCGAGGAAAATTCAGATTCTGCCAGATGTTTGTCCGAGAGAATTATTGATAATGATTTGAATTTTTCCGACAGAAATAACGCTTCCTGGACTTTTTCCATTTGTTCAACTGCATTTCCGGGAGCGATTACAATTCTTGGAAATTCTCCATGTCCTGCTCTAAGTGCTATATTTAAATCTGCCTGAGAAGTGTACGTTGGAACACCGGTTGCGGGTCCGGGTCTTGCAGCCAGATATACTGTTAAAGGAATTTCACTCATTCCCTGAAGAGAGAGTGCCTCGGACATTAAATCAAATCCACCTCCCGAAGTTCCTATCATTGTTTTTGCCCCGGCAAATGAGGCGCCGAGTGCCATGTTGACGACGGAGATTTCGTTTTCTCCCTGGAAAACTAAGAGGTTGTGCTTCAATTGGTCTTTTGCCATTTCATGCATTGCATTTGTCGACGGTGTCATTGGATATGCGATGTATAAATCAAGATTAGAATTTTTTGCTCCAATTGCTATTGCTTCGCTTCCGGAAAGAATTGAAAGTTTATTATTTAATTTTTTAAGATTGAATTTTGCGGATTCTTTTTCGTATCCCTTTTTAGCCGCCTCTAATACCTCTTCGCTATCCTTAAATTGTTTCTTTATTTCTTCCTCAATTATGCTGAAAGAAATTCCAAGAATTTTTGTCAGGACTCCTGCAAGTGCTATGTTAAGGTTCCTTCCGAGGAGCTTGAATTCTTCGGATGGTCGAATGATTATTGTTTCTTTTTTTGTTTCCTGTTTGTGCGTAGTGATGGTTCTTTCGTCCAATGCAACCAGAATATCTATCACTTTATTATGGCTCTCTATCTGTTCGTCAGAGATTGACAGGACATTAAAATTATGTCCTCCGCGGATTAAAGAAGGATAGTCCCTGTAGTTAAATGTGAAGTAACCGCAGCTTACCAAAACATTCGTGACTATTTCAGAAATTTTATTTATTCCCTGTCCAGCTTTCCCGCCGATTAAAATGTTTAGCCGCATTTTTACCTCTTAGGATTACTAAATTAATAAGTTATATAAAGGTTTTGAGGTTTATTGTTTGAATATGGCATTAAGATTATACAACACCCTCTCAAGAAAAAAAGAAAAGTTTGTTCCAATAAAAAAAGATGCTGTTGGAATGTACACTTGCGGACCGACGGTTTATTGGTTTGCCCATGCCGGGATGTTTAAGACTTATATTTTTGCCGATGTTTTAAAGAGGGTTTTGAATTATAATGGATATAAAGTAAATCAAGTTATCAATGTGACTGATGTCGGGCATTTGACGAGCGACGCGGATACTGGCGAAGACAAGATTGAAGCTGCTTCTAAAAAAGAAGGAAAGAGGGCAGACGAGGTGGCTAAGTTTTATTTTGACGCTTTCCTGAAAGATTTTAAAGAACTGAATTTGATTGAGCCATGGAAATTTGTTTGGGCTACCGAGCATATTGTGGAGCAAATTGAACTGATAAAATCTCTGGGGGAAAAAGGATTTACATATAAGACTGGTGATGGGGTTTATTTTGATACTTCAAAAGACGAGAATTATGGGAGGTTATCGCGGAAGAATGTTGAAGGATTGGAAGAAGGAAAGAGGACTAAAATGAGGGAGAAGAAAAATAAGACGGATTTTGCACTTTGGAAATTTAGTGGAGGGGAAAAGAGACTTCAGGAATGGGATTCTCCATGGGGGGTAGGATATCCTGGATGGCACATTGAATGCTCTGCTATGGCGACAAAATATTTAGGAAAAAATTTTGATATTCACACGGGCGGAATTGACCACATCCCAATACACCACGAAAATGAAATTGCCCAAAGTGAATGTGGATACGGAATTAAGAATTGGGTAAATTACTGGATGCATGGAGATTTTTTAATTTTTGAAGGCGGAAAGATGAGCAAGAGTTCAGGAAAAATTAAAACGATAAGCGAGTTGAAGAGGGAGGGAATTTCTGCACTTGATTATAAATATTTTACCTACTCCGCACATTATCGGAGACCTTTAGCTTGGAGCGAAGAAGCCGTTCAAAATGCTGCAATCTCGCTCCGTAGATTAAAAAAAATAGTTTCAAAAATAGAAAACAATGAAAAAGTTTGTGGCAGTTATTTAAAATTATTTGAAGAAAGAATTAATGATGATTTAGATATCCCTGGGGCAATAGCCATTCTTTGGAATCTGGTCAGGGATAAGGGTGCAAGGGGAAGAGCTAAATACAAATCTTCGGAAAGAAACTTACCCAAAATTGAAGTAATAAAAAAAATGGACAGGATTTTCGGTCTAAAGTTGTTAGAAAATGATGATGTTAAAGCCCCTATTGAGATTAAAAAAATTGCTGAAGAAAGAATTAAATTGAGAGAGGAGAAAAATTGGAAGAAAGCCGATTTGCTCCGCGGAAAGCTGGAAAAAATTGGCTGGAAAATTGAAGATACGGAAAATGGATACGTTTTGGAAAAAATAAATCAGGGAGGTAACCATGGGGTTGATTAACAAAAGCAAAATAAGAAAATATGTTGAGCTGGCAGTTTCCGATGAAGTTGAAGTTGCACTTGAGCGAATGACTGAGGAAGTTTTGAAGAAGGCGGAAGAGCGGGCAAAGGCGAATATGAGGCGGACTATTTTTGCGAGGGATTTATAAGGAGAAAACAAAAATTAAAGGAAAGTTTTAGAGATAACTTAATATTTCAAAGGTTACCAAAAAAAAGCATATGGAAAAATGGTTAGTATAATCAGAAAAGAAGATTTAATCGCGTACAAAAAATGACTCATTCTCGACAGATAGATGTTCAGGATATTCAATCAATTATTTAATCATCTTATACATAATTAATTGTTAGAAATTTCAACTCAAACTTGAATAAGTTTCTGATTATAACTCCCATTCATTAACTTTCTTATGTTTCTTAGAGGCAGGCTACATCCCAAATTAAATTTATATGTTTCATTCATAAAATTGGGGTGGGCGAACGATTTGCTTTTGACAAATAAAAAATTAACAAAAGTAAATCGTGAGTTGAGGCTACATCCCAAATTAAATTTATATGTTTCATTCATAAAAATAGGGTGGGGGAAATCACCTCACACGAGGTTTGGGATTTCCCTGAGGGTGGGGAAAGGATAATGAATGAAACATACTAATTTGGGATGGAGCCGTGAGTTGAAATCATCTCACAGAAGGTTAGGGATTTTTCCAAGGGTGGGGAAAGGATAATGAATGAAACATACTAATTTGGGATGTAGCCTTAGAGATACATAAAGTTTTATAATTATTGTTTCTTTTGTTTTTTGATGGACAAAAAAAGAAGGACTGAATTATTGGAGAAGATTGAGAAGGCTTCCAGTGAGGAGTATGAAACTGAATGGAGCGGCGACGGCAAGATTGGAATTCAAAAGAGTAAAACAAATATAAAAAAAGGAAAGAAAAGTAAAACTAAAGGAGGACAGTTTGAACTTCGTGTTCGGCAGGATTTGGAAGAGAAGGGCTGGATTGTAGATAAATGGTCGAATAATGTTGAGCTGGAAGAAGGAAAGTTGATCCCTGCGAAGAGAAAGTTCAATCCATTTTCAAAAGTTATGACAATCGGAACAGGGTTTCCTGATTTTGTTTGTTTTCAAATTATGGGTGAAAGAACATATGACATTATCGGGGTGGAGGTTAAGGTTGGGGGAGTTTTAAGCAGGGAAGAGAAAGAAAAGTGCAAATGGTATTTAGATAAAAAAATATTTAGCAGGATTTTGGTTGCAAAAAAAATTAAAGAGAAAAATAGAATTCATGTAGAATATATTGATTTTTTGGAAGTTGAGAAAAGGATGCGATGATGTTTTATATGCTGTGTTGCATGCAGTATCTCCGATAATTATAAATAGATTTTAGAATAAGCACGACGAAGTCGACAATCTCAAGGGAAGGTAACCGTAGGAAACTGTTAGTTTCCTCGGAATTAAACACGACGAAGTCGACAATCTCAAGGGAAGGTAACCGTAGGAAACTGTTAGTTTCCTCGGAA
>Ga0210057_1004021_pt1 | contig 19843 bp, 12 predicted proteins | sample CryGeyCG2114_010_2_FD_183968 | JGI IMG/M metagenome (GOLD analysis project Ga0210057, IMG submission 183968) | Groundwater microbial communities from aquifer - Crystal Geyser CG10_big_fil_rev_8/21/14_0.10 (SPAdes) (version 2) | ecosystem: Environmental > Aquatic > Deep subsurface > Groundwater ...
GGCAAGGATTAATTGGCTTTTTGCCTAACATTATTGTGGCGGTTTTGGTTTTTGCCATTGGCTGGTTAGTAGCGTCGGGTTTTGGCCGTTTAGTAGAAGAAATTATTAAGAAGTTAAAAGTTGACCAGGCGATTGAAAGGATTGGTGGTAAGGCATTTCAAAGAGCCAAAGTTAAAATTAATTCTGGCCGTTGGTTAAATATCGTTGTTAAGGTGTTCGTAATTATTGTCGCTTTAATGGCATCAGCTGAAATTTTGCACTTGACGCAAGTAAGCGAGTTTCTAAAAAGTGTTGCTGGATATATCCCCAAAATTATCGCGGCCGTAGTGATTTTATTATTTGGCGTTTGGCTAGCTAATTTTGTTGGACGAATAGTTAGGACAGCGGCTTTTGGCGGTCGTGTCAAAAGCGCGGCGTTTTTAGGTGGTTTAACTCGTTGGGCTATTTTGATCTTCGCTTTTATGGCGGCTTTAAACCAGTTAGGGGAATCAATGTTGCCAATAATGGTGCAAACATTGTTCCAGGCGATTGTTTATGGTACGGCTTTGGCTATGGGTTTGGCTTTTGGCTTGGGCGGGAAAGATGAAGCAATGCGAACAATTGATAGGATTAAGCGTTCGGTTTCGCACGAGGAATAAAAAATTTGATTGTTATTGCGAGGAGCCCTGAGCTTAGCGAGGGGCGACGTGGCAATCTCGAGTTTTGATTAACACAAGGTTCGGGGTTGCCACGCCTCGGCTCGCAATGGCAACGTTATTTGTGGTAATTAAAAAAATCTGTAGAACTTTTTGTATCTGCGGATTTTTTGTTATGATAGTAAATTTTCTGGGTCAATGTCAATAAGCCAGAATTTGGGGATAATGCCTAACAAAATTGGCAATTTGGGCATAATCTTAGGATCGGTTTTTAAGATTATTTGCCAGATGTATTGATTTTTAATTTTTGGGATGAAGCCGGGCGCTGGGCCAAGAATTTTAATTTTATCAGGCACTTTAATGATAGCGCGGTCTAATTTGGCTTTAAGGATTTGGGCTTGTTCTTTGGCAAAGGTATTGTTTTTGTGTTTAATAGTTAATTTAACTAAATGGGAAAACGGCGGATAAAAAAAATGGGCGCGATTTTTAATTTCTTGGCGATAAAATAATTGATCGTTGTTTTGGGCGATGGCTTGAATAGCGCAGTTCTTGGGATTGTATGACTGGATGAGGAAAGTTGTCATTCCGGGCTCCGACCTGGAATCCACGGCGTTAATACTTGATCCTGAAATAAATTCAGAATGACGACTAATGAATTCGGCATGACGACCAACGAGCTCAGATCGACATAGTAGGCGCTGTAATCTTTTAAGTGTTTGCCAAGCGCGCTCGGCCGCGTGAAAATCTGGCAAATTCAACTGTCGGTCAATATTAACAATGCTAATAAAATCAGCTGTAAAATCGGGTGCTAAATTAAAAATTAAAGCGGTGCTGACTAAAATATCAATTTGGTTGTCTTGCCATGCTGTAAGGATTTTTTGTTCGTCTTGGGGCTTGGGCGCAATGGTTTTATCTAAAATTGCGATTTTAGCTCGGGGAAATAATTGTTGTGTTTGCGCTAATAATTTTTGCGTGCCGCTGCCAATGGTTTTGAGCCAGTGGCTGGAACAGTGAGGGCAAGCGGTTGGCGCGGGTTGTTGATAATTGCAGTGATGGCAAGCGAGTTGGCTTATTGATGTGTGATTTCGAGTCTCAGGAATCTCGACTTTAGTCGTAGATGGGTCTCTGGTTAAAGCCATGACTCCAGGGCGATAGTTCTGATGTGTTATCAGGGGGACACTGCAATTCGGGCAATTAATTGTTTGACCGCAATCGTGGCATAAAAGTGCGGACGCCGTGCCCTTGCGGTTGATAAAAAGTAAAATTTGTTTTTTTTGTGACAGCAAATCGCTGATTTTTTGTTGCAAGGCGCGGCTAAGCAAAAGATAATTGCCAGCCTTGATTTCACGGCGAAGATCAATGACTTGAGTTGGGGGTTGTGAGTTGCAGGTTGCGGGTTGGACGATGGGTGATGTGGAGTTTTGGTGTGTCTCTATTGATGGCGTAGCAGAAGCTAAAATAATTTTGGCATCGATTAGCTCTGCCAATTTTAAAGCGACATCGCGACTATTTAAATATGGTTTTTGATCATACGATTTATAAAAAGGACTGTGCTCATCGTTAATAATAATTAGTCCTAAATTTTGCGCTGGTGCCAGAATAGCCTGACGAGTGCCTAAAATAATTTTGGCTTCATTATTTCTGACCATGAGCCAATTCAAAAAATATTGTTTTGGCGTTAAGCGACTATGAAAAATGACTGGTGTTTGATTGAATTCTTTTTCAATATCAATCTGCCATTTTTTTATTTGATGGATTTCGGGCACTAAAAGAATTGTTTGTTGGTTTGTATCCAATGCGTGTTTAATTGTTTGTATTATTATTTCGTTTTGCGATGCAGTGTCGCTTGATAAGTTAGCGGGTTGCGGGTTGCGGGTTGTGGGTTGGCGACGATCAATTGGCGATGACGCTAGACCAAAATTTATATTGGCTAATTTTTTTATGTCTGGTAAAAAACTTTTGAGCACGCGGCCAAGCGGCGCAAAGTAATATTGGCTGGTCCATAGGGCTAATTGAATTTGTGCCGGTGGTAAAATAGCTTGAGAATTAATTACATAGCTGATCGGCCGCATTCCGTAAGATGTTTGTTTGACTAAAGATTTTGCTTGTCTTAAAGATTTAATTTTTAGAACTAAACCCGGCGTTTGACGCTTGAAAAGCGGCACCATTACTAAACAGCCCGCAGCTAACTTTTTCGAAGTAAAATAAGTTAGAATCTGTGGGTTGGGACGGGGAATCGCGGTAATGGGAGCAATAGCAGCAAGATACATAGGATCAAATTTTCAATTTTCAATTTCTAATTTTTATTTATAATGTCATTCCGGACTCGATCCGGAATCCACGTCGTTGATACTGGATGCTGAAATTAGTTCAGCATGACTCTTTGTCGTTTTTTCGTTTTATAAAAAAAGTAAGCGCGCCGGCGGTAACCGATGCTCCTGCGAATTGATACATCAAATCGTCCGCGCTGTCAAAGCGATTGCCTATTTTATCAGTGCCGGTAAAATAATCTTCAAAGTATTCCTCAAATTCATAAAGCATGCCAAAAGATATTGATAAATTAATCGCGAAAATTGCCAGCCAAATCAATGGTAATTTAATTTTGCCTAATCTTTGCCAGTGTTGAAGGAGCGCGAATAAAACCGCGACCGTGCTAATACCGCCAAAAAAATGGGCGAATTTATCATACCAAAACCATTGGCTATAAAAACTAGTTAAATTTCCCAAAAGGTCAATATATAAAGAAATAAGCATTAAAATACCGGCTTGGGCCGCTAGATATTGAGAACCCGATTTTTTAAGCGCGCGGTTGAGTAAAAACCAAGTGAGCCAGCCCAAAATCGCTGGCACAGCCATAGCCAGCCAGCTAAAATGAAGTTTAAACTGAAGAACTTGAGCAAAATTTAGCAGTTCAAAACTGGTCAGGAACGCGAAAAGAAGATGGGGGATAAGAGATAGTAATGGGAACATATAAATTTGTTTTACAATATGAGATTATTTGCTATAATGCCAGTATGAATCATCGAATTTTTATTGCTATTAAATTGCCTGATGATATTAGGCGAGAGGTTATGGCTTGGCAGGATAGCCATCGCGATTTAGCTATGCATTGGGTCGGCCCGAAAAGTTTGCACATTACAGTGGTATTTTTTGGTTATGTTGATGATGACCAATTAGATCGCTTGCGCGAGATTTCACGGCAGGTGGTTAGTCAATTTGAATCAATGGAAGTTGAATTTGAAAAGATTGCTTACGGCACCAATTATGACATTAAACCATCTGATTTGTCAATTTTACGTTATCAGCCACCGCGCTTGATTTGGCTAATGGGTCTGTATAGCGAGCGCTTAGAACAAATGCAGCAAAAATTGGTTTCGGCTTTATTGCGTGTGGCGAGTCCCGAATTTTATGAACGTGATCGCCGGCATTTTAAGCCGCATATTACTTTGGGGCGAACCGATGAACGAAGATGGCGCCAGCAAAAAGAAATTCCGTGGATTGACGATAAAATGCCAATGAAATTTATGGTTAAAAGTGTGGAAATTATGGAAAGCCGGTTGCGGCATAGCGGGGCGGAGTATCAAATAGTGGAAAGTATTAAATTAGAAAGTTTAAATAAGTTATAGTTATTGGGGTGTTCGGTTAACGAGTTAGTGGGTTGGCGAGTTGCAATCTTACTTATGTTGTATTATCTCTTTGTTGTTATTTAACCCGTCAACTCGTTAACACGTTAACTTGATAACTATTTTGGCAACTGTAATATTATAAATAATAAAAAACTCCCCGTGATCATTTGTTGATGGGGGAGTCGTTGTGGACTTGGCAATAATTAAGGATCACTCGGACCGGCGAACGGTAACTGCATATTTTCAAATTCAAGGAAGTGCCACTCGGCCGCTATGGGGCGTATCTCGTGTTTTGCTATGACTTCTTCGATGAATTTCTTGTCCCCTGTCACCATTTCAGCATCTTCGGCAATCATAGTAATCACCAGTTTAGTTATGCGTCTTATCGGTTGGGGTCTGATTTGTTGAAGAGCCGTGCTTTCAATATCGGAAATGGCTGGAAAGACATTAGCGAATTGCATAAGCTCAGCGTGAGCCATGGCGAGCATTCCTCGATCGTGTGCGGTGCCAAATTCAAAATTGAGATGAGCTCAGAGTAAAATCTTTTTTGCCATTTTTATTCCTCCGTTTTGTTTGGGATTAAGCGCGTGGCTTCGATTTGAAACCACTCTTGATCCACAATATTATTTGGACTTAGAATGCTCATGATAGAATTAATGGTGGATTCAATCTTAATAGAAGACGTGATGAACTTTATTTCCATGATGCGTTCGAAATCTATAAGAATAACTTCTTTATTGGAATGGCAAACATTATCGGGGTTCAACGATTCTCGCCAAATGTTAAGCTGTTGGCCAGGACGAATACCTGTTTCGGTCTTAATGTAGCCAATAACAAGAAAATGGTTATCAGGATTTTCTTCCATATCTATTCCCTCCAAAGAAAACGTGGTTAAATGAGCTGTTTATTAATGCGCCTATTTATAAATCACTATAAGAATTATGTCAATAGATAAAGTATTAAAAATTCATTTTATCGGGATTGGTGGGATTGGGGTTTCCGCTTTGGCGCGGTTGTTTTTGCTTGGTGGCAAGGACTGGGTGATGAAAAATTTTGGTAAGGTTTTAGATGCGCAGACTGCGATTGGCGCTGAAAAATTTTTAATTACAGGATCTGATTTGGTAGAATCAGAAGTGGTTTTGGACTTACGGAAATTAGGGGCAGAGATTGCGGTGGGGGTGCATAAAAAAGAAAATTTGTGTCTTTGTCATGCTGAACTAGTTTCAGCGTCCAGTATTAACGTCGTGGATTCCGGCTCGGCCATGCCCCGTATGGTGCGTGGCGCGGCGGCCGGAATGACAATCACAGACAACCCCGACCTTATTGTTTACTCCGCCGCCGTGCCTAAAGATAATCCAGAATTAAAAGAGGCGAAAAAACTAAAAATTCTTTGCCTATCTTACGCGCAGGTAGTTGGTGAATTAACTAAAAAAATGTTCACGATTGCGATTTCTGGTATGCACGGCAAAAGCACGACCACCGCTATGCTGGCGCTCGTTTTAGAAAAAGCAGGGCTTGACCCCACGGTAATCATTGGTACCAAATTAAAGCAATGGGATGGAGCTAACGCAAGGTTAGGCAAAAGTCAGTATTTAGTGATAGAGGCCGACGAATGGCAAGCATCATTTTTAAATTATTGGCCGAAAATTATTGTTTTGACAAATATAGAAGAAGAGCATCTGGATTATTATCGGGATTTGCCTCATATTATGAAAATTTTTCAAGAGTATTTGGGACATTTACCGGCTGATGGATATTTGGTGGCGAACGGAGATGATGAGAATATCAAGAAAATTTTTAATTTTCAATTTCTAATTTCTAAACAATTTCCAACTTCTAATTCTAAAAACTACGAACTAAAAACTAAAAACTTTTCATGGTTTTCACTAAGACAGATAGAGGCGAAAGAGCTAAGGCGAGTATTGCAAATTCCTGGCCAGCACAATATAAGTAATGCCTTGGCTGTTTTGAGCGCGGCGCGGATTTTGGGCGTTAAAGACGAAATTATTTTTCAGGCCTTATCGGAATTTACCGGCACCTGGCGTCGTTTTGAGGAGTCGTATCTAAAAATTAAAAACTATAAATCGAAGATGGTGAGCGGGGGCAAGCCACTAAAAATTATTTCTGATTACGGTCATCACCCCACGGAAGTCAAGGCCACCTTACAAGCAGCCAAAGAAAAATATCCTGATAAAAAAATCTGGGTTTTATTTCAGCCGCACCAATATCAGCGAACTTATTATTTATTTGATAGATTTGTCGATTCTTTTGACCAAGCCGATGGTCTGATTTTAATGAAAATTTATGATGTGGCTGGCCGTGAAACTAAAGAACTAAAACAAAAAGTGAGTAGCGCTAAATTAGCTCAAGCAATTCGCGAACGCGATCAAAGGCGTGGCGTTGTCAGGCCGATCTTGACCGTTGATGATTTAGACCAGGCCAAAAAGTTAATCGTAAGTAATGTAGTAGAGGCAGATATTTTAATAGTCATGGGCGCCGGAGACATCTATAAAATTTTAAATTCTACATTCTAAAAACTAAAAACTACGAACTAAAAACTTAGGTGGTTTTCCACACCTTTGCCATTTGGCGAGAAGATTTTTAGTGTTATAATACATAATTATGGAGGGTAAGCGTTTTCTTCTTTAAAAATTTATGATTAAAAAATATTGTTGTTAGCAAGAGGCATTTGGCGGTTCAAAATTCCTTTTGACTAACAGTAATTATTTAAATAGTTTATGTCTACGACATCAATTATTATTATCGGGGCAGTGCTGGTTGTTGCCCTAGTTGTTATTTTAATTATGATGAAACGAAAGAAAAGCAGCGCGGTTCCAGTAGTAACGCAAGAAGCGCCTCAAGCTATGCCAATGGCAGAAGCGGTGCCTCAAACTCCAGAATCGGTGACGAGTGAGCCAGCAGTTAGCGAATCTAGCGACCAAGATCTATAGTAAAAATTAACCTCCTTGCTTTTTAAAGTAAGGAGGTTTTAGTTAGCGTGATGTAATAAGGATTTTTATTAATTATCTAAAAAATTTAATCTAAAAAATAAATAATAAAAATCTTATTTTTTTTTAAGAAAAATGTTTTCTTAAAAAGTTTTTGGTTTTTATACTCAAGATGAGTAAATTTATAAAATATTCTTTGAATTTTGTCGCTGGTTTAGCGATGATTATTTGGTCAATGTGGCCATTAGTGGGCATAGGGCCAATTGAGATTGTTAAAGCAGCCACTGACAATGCCACTGTTAGTAGCCAGCCAGCGGATTATAATACCGCGGACATTTTCCGAGGCACTAGCATGGCTTTTGCGATGACGGTTTTTGGTCTGCGCGATACTGATGGGCCAGATGATACTTTGGATAGTGTAAAAGTTACTGTTCAAGGCACAGCCACGTCAGCGGAAATTGCCAGCTTAAAGGTATATCAAGAAAATGGCGGTAACACAACTTTTGATGGCGTGGAAACTCTTTTGGGCACGCAAACAACGGTTAATGTAGGCAGTGCCACAACTATTTTAACTTCAACCACAACACTGGCTACTTCAGCCACACTTTATTATGTGGTGGCGACTTTAGCAGGCAGTGGATTAACTGGTGGCCATAATTTTAGGATTGATGTGCCGGTTGACAGTTTAACTGTTTCTGGGACAACTAAACCAACAACCGCTTTTACAGGTGGCCGTTACGCGACCATTGATATTGGCGGCGGTATGATGCAGCTTTGCGTGCAAGAAGCGATGTATATTGACGCCACAACGGTTGATGTCAGATTTAGTAAGGTAGTTAATTCAACGGCGGCCCAGACAACTAATAAATATACTTTTGGCGGCGGCACGATTTCCGGCAATCCAACGAGTGCCACACTGTAGCCGGATAATATGACAGTGCGATTAGTTAAGTCAGGCGCTACTTTTGTTGGTACTGGCCGAGACACGGTCACTGTTTCTAGCACTGTGACTGATTTAGCTGACAATCCCAATCAAATGACTATGCCCGTTTATATTATGAGCGGTGGTGGCGGTGGTCAATCTATGGCAGTAATTAGCGAAGTGCAAATAGCTGGTGGTGGCACCGCGAGTACGACCGATGAATTTATTGAATTGTACAATCCTTCAATGGCCGCTTTCGATTTAAATGCTATGGGCGTTAGATTGCATATAGTTGGCGCTGACGGGACAGATAGCGATAAACCTCTTTCTTATGTGAGCGCAACTAGCACAATCGCTGCTAAGGGATTTTTCTTAATTACTTCGGCCACGAATTATGATGGCGCGGCCACGGCTGATGCTACTTATATAGCGACAACAACTCCGAGTTTAGAAGATAATGGCGCGGTTTATATTAGTTTCGCGACAACAACTAATTCTGGGGTAATTGATAAAGTTGGCTGGGGAACTTCAACGGTTTTTGAAGGAGGCTTGGGCGTAAACACCTCTTTTAGCGCGGTCAGTTGGGGGCCGGCAAACAATGGTAGTATTGAACGTAAAGCTAATGGCGTCTCTACGGCTGTCTCAATGTTTGCTGGCGGCGTTGATGCTGGCTATGGCAATAGTTATGATACGAGTAATAATTATGGCGACTTTGTTATTCAGACAACTTCAACTCCTCAAAATACAAGTTCCGGCTTAGAAAACCCGGGCAATATGGCGGGTTATGGTTCGGGTAATATGTTGCCAATGATTATGCATATGTCAGTGATGCGGGCAATTAAAGGAGATTCTACTTTGGATGTGGCGGCGCGTATGAGTGACGATTCGGGAACTTTGGCAGCAGCTAATACTGCTTTATATTATTGCGCTTCAGGTTCTGGTACTGCTTGCGATGTAATCGGTGAATATACCGCGGTTGTCGGTTCGTCTCTTGGTTCTGGGTATTTTAAATTTAGTATCCCATCCACGGTGCGCAATGGCGCTATCGTGGATACTAATGATGTCAGATATATTCTGAAGGCAACTGATCCAGTAGATGGTACCAAAGTTATTTATATGTCACAAAGCCCGCAAGCGGATATGACTTGTCAATCTGGTACTTGCAATACCGCGCAAATTTTTGCTAATCCTTTTATGATTGATGTGATTACCAGCGATCAAGCAACTACTTATGGTTGTAATCAAACAATTTCAGGCACGATTCAGTCTGGTGGCAGTAATCTAGATGGGGTCTACGTCTTTTTAGAGGGCACAGCTATTTCAACCACTACCGGGCTTAGCGGGACTTTTAGTTTTGCTAATGTTTGTCCGGGTGTTTTTCAGATCATTGGCGCCAAGAGTGGCTATATGGATGCGATGTATCAAGCTAGCGCTGGCGAAATTGGCATTACAATGTCAATGGGTCAGGGTTTTAGCGGTGGTGGTGGCGATTATTCCAAGCCGCACGTCCAATTTTCCATGCCCGGTGATATGATGCAGGGATTTCCTATTCAAGAAAATATTTATGTGGTTTTTACTAAAGAAATGGATGCCACGACGATTAACGGGACTTTAACTTCGACCGCGGCCAATATTTATTTAACAACTGACGGTTCTTCTGTAGTTTCTGGGACGATGACTTATTATTCAACTAATTCTGGTCGGCCAGCGGGCTCGCCGCCGGACAATTATTTGCTGGCTTTTAATCCGGCGACTGATTTGACTAAAGGCACGAATTATACCTTAGTCATTAAATCAAATGTTATTTCTACTAATGGTCAGCCATTAGAAGGCAACAAGCCGGGCGGTGGCCACACCTTAAACTTCACGACCTTTTTTGATACTACTGGCGGCACCTTTGGCTCTGGGGCTAGCTTCCCGCCATACATAGTTGGTACTAGTCCGGGCAATGGCGCTTTTAATGTTGCTTTGAATACTCAAATCAATATTACTTTTAGCGAGGCCATGAATTCGAGTTCAATTAATGCGACTAATATTAAGATGTACACTGTAACAAGCCCGAATACTACCAGTGAAACAGAAACCGTTATGGCTACTCCAACAGTTACATTGGATACCACTGGTAAGATCGCTTTAGTCAATCCCGGTATTGCTTTAACAGCCAGCAGAACTTATCGGGTGAAAGTTTTTGGCGTTTGTCAATCAGCTAAAGGTATTTCTATGGCAATGAGTACTACCGTTGAAATGTTTAGATTTAATTTTGATACTGGCATGACAATTGACGTTACGGCGCCAACTATTATTGGCACTTATCATAGCAACGGCGGTACTGATATTCCAGTTAGCGTTTCGGCGATTAATATCGGTTTTTCTGAAGCTATGGATCCGGCGACTATTAACTCTAATACTATACTATTAAAACAGGGCAATACTTCGTTGACAGCGACGGTTGAGTATGATGTAGGTCAACGGGCGGCAAATATTCTGTCAGCCACTGCTTTGACTCCGGGTGGCACTTATATTATTGAAGTGGTTGTCGGGGACTCTGGCGTGTCTGATATTGCCGGCGTTCATTTGGCTGATCAAAGTTCTACTTTGGCCGGCACCCAAAATTATTCAGCTACTTTTACGGTTTCTACAACGGCTGATACTGATTCTCCGTCTATCCAGTTTGCCCGTTGTGATGATTTTTCTTGCGCGATTACTTTTTCCGAGCCAATGAATAGCGCTAAAGTTGGCGAGACAGCTTATGATAGTGGTTATAGTGTTTTAAAAAAGACGAATTATGAAATTAGGCAAGCGCCTTTGGGCACAACATCTTGGGGCGGTGTGGCCACGGTAAGTTTGACGAGTGCGGTGCTTGAGTATGATCAAATCAATAATACAATAAAAATTAACGGTTTGGCTTTAAACCACAGCGGTCAAGATTTTCAAGTTAAAGTTTTGAATGCCGGTGACCGTTTTATTAACGCGAGTAATGCCACTGTTCATCAAATAGGCGGCGCTACGGGCTATGCCACTTTTGTCGGTCCGATTCAGGATAGTTCTACAACTGGTGGTATGATGGGTCCGGGCGGCCCTGGACCAATGATGGGTCCACCGACAATATCAGGCGGTACAGCGGCTATGGGCGGTTCTGGCGGTTTTGATTATGGCGGTAATTGGGAAAAACCAACTAACGTCATGCCAATGAATATGACTGCGGGTAAATCAACGACTTATTTTGTGGAATTTCCTGCCACCCAAGCTATTCCGGCTGGCGGCAGTATCAAATTAACTTTCCTCACGGGCACAGATGTTGCTAGCGCTCAATTAGTGTCAGAAGCGCAATCAATGATGAATAAGGATATTAACGGGCCAGCACTTGGCACAGTTAAAATCGCGGCCACAGAAAGCTCTGGTGGCGTGGTTAATGATGGTATTTCAATTAGTGTTTCTTCACGCATGGTCACAGCGACGATTGACGCCTCAAATAGTGCTTCGCAAGCTGGCGATATGATTCGTTTTGATGTTAAGGGCATTGTTAATCCGACAGTGGCTCGCAGTTTTGACACTAATGGGTATACGGTGGATATTAAAACATTTAATGTGGCGGGGGCACTGCTTGATTCTATGACTTCTTTCCCGTTCTTTATTAACGCCGCTGGCGCCTACACTTTAAACGGCGTTATTACAGCAGCAGGCGCAAACACGAGCACGGCCAGGATTTATTTGGGTTCGTCAATGACCGGACCAAACGAAACAACCGTTACTTTCTCTGGTGGAACTGCAAGCTATTCTTTCACTGGTCTTTCCGCTGGCGATTATTTCCTAAATACCGAACCCACAATTACTTTGGGGAGTACAGATTATACTGGTTACGTCACGCCTGATCCAGTGTTTGTTAACAGCGTCAATTGTCCTGGTAGTGTTTGTATCAAGAACTTTTCATTTACCAAACAAGATAACAGTTCGGCCTATGAATTAACTATTAATATTATTGGTGATTTTCGGACAGTGTCGGGCATCAGCGCTACGGATCGCAACATTGATGTTTTTGCCAGCAGCCCCAGCGGGTTTGCTGTTAAAACAGTAACTTTAGCTGATACTAACTATACTGCGGGCAGTCCTTACAGCACCAAGATTTACTTGAGCGCTGTGAGTAATTGGTCAGTTGGTTTTGGTCCAGCCATGCCTAAGGGGACGATGACGATGGGGCCCCGTCGCCAACGCCTTCGTGGATGCCGCCCAGCAACATTGAAGTTCGTGTTTCCGGTACTTATGGCGCTCCGGGCTGGACAGAGACCTCTGGAACTAGTAATGACGGCATTCTTGTTTTTACGGTAACTAACGCTACTAATCAGATTGTTGGTTATGTAGTTGATGCTTCGGGTAATGCCATTGCCAATGTTGATGTGGAGGCGCACCGCACGCAAGGCAATTTTGGTATGCCTAGCCATGGCCAAACTGATACTAACGGAAAATTTACTTTAAAGGTTTCTACGGGTATGTATGAAGTTAACGCTTGGATGCCTGGTATGCCTTGGGCGCCCGGACAAACAATTAACGTGGTTGCTGATACCAGTAATGTGGGCACTGACGGTAATAGCTCGGCTGATGTTTATAAAAATAATGGCATCACCTTAGTTAAGGATACAACTATCGGTTATAATGCCGCTAGTCCAGAAACAGAATTTTTAGTTACTTTAAACAAGAGTGCGACAACAATTTCTGGTAAATTATTAGATGATTCAGGTAATCCAGTGGCTAATAGTCCTGTTTGGGCGTACGACCAGTCAACTGGGGAACATATGCCTTCTGGCACTGACAGTTCAGGTAATTATACGATTTATATGGGTAATGGTAATTGGATGGTGAACGCGTTTGTTCCGGGTATTGGAGAAATATCTTATGCTAATAATCCAGTTAATATATCCGGTTCTTCCAAGTCAGATATTATTATTCGTCCGGTGACTGGCGCGACTTTTTCCACGATTTCAGGCACTGTCACAATTGCTGGCGCTGTTGTGGTTAACGCTAATATCTGGGTTGATCGCAATACTTACCATAATAATACTAATACCAACTCAAGCGGTATTTATAGCTTGAAAGTTCCGGCAGATAGTGGTTATATTGTTCATGTATGGACGCCGGATTATGGTGAGTTAACTCCAGCTACAGTAAATGCTTCTAGTAATGTTACTCAAAATTTTACCGTAGCCGCCGGGTCAGTCAAAACATTAACTTTTAGTTTCGCGAATTATAATAATGTTTCTGCTAACACCGAAGCATTTGTGAATGTGTTTATCCCAGCGTCAGCCACGCAAAAAGGCAATAATGCGCGTATTGCTGATTTATCTACAACGGCTACCACGAGTTTAAAAGTAAATACGGGTAGCGGTTACGAAATGCAGATGTTTATTCCTGGTATCGGTAGTTTGTCGCCGACCTGCGCTAATGTTAGCGGTGCGGCTTGCACGGCCGGCACTGGCGGCGCGCCCGATACTTGGAGTATTAGCGGCGACGCGACAATTCCTTTTGTAGTGCCTGATACTTCAAGTTTATATACTTTGACAGTTACAGTTAAAGATGGTTCTGATGTTGTTGTTCAGGATGCTTTTGTTTGGCTGAACAATAAAACTACCGGCTTAAATACTGGCAGTCCGACTAATTCATCGGGGATTGCCATTGTAAAAATACCAGGGGGGACTTATCAATTAGGCGTTGATAAGCCGGGCTATACGGGTCCCGCGCCAACGACATTTACACCAAGCACCGATGCTAATTGTACTGGTTTGAGCTGTGCCAAGAATTTGGCTTTAACTTCTAACCCTTACACTTTGAGCGGGCAAATCACAGGGACTGGTTCTGTGGCTGTGGCTAATGCTTGGGTCTGGGCGGAAAAGGTAACATCGGCTACTGATTTGACTTTTGCTGGCGGTTGGACCGGAGCGTCAAGTGATGCTAATGGTAGCTATACCTTATCTATTTCTAATGGTTATTGGCTGGTCCACGCTGTGGCCGATGGTTATCAAGAAACGATTTACCAAGTGAGTGACGTTAGAACACCCATACTAGTTAATGGCGCTTCCCAAACTGGTAAAAATATTACTTTAGTTGTTCGTTCTGGCTATAGCGCTGTTCAGCCAAAATCAGCGCCAGTGACGCCAGCGTCCGGCGGTACAATTGATGACAGTTCTAACACTGGCGTCAAATTGATCATTCCGCCTTCGGCTTTGGGTACTGATACTTCAGCTGGCACCGTCAGTATCCAAGATACCTACTCTGTGCCTGGCACTACCAGCGCTACGCCTTTGGGCGGCAAGGGTAAAAATATTACTGCCACTAATAGTTCTGGCCAAGCAGTTACTTCTTTGAGTGGATCAGCCACTATGGAAATTAATTATTTAACATCTGATTTGCCAACCGGAGTTAGTGAATCTCAATTAATGTTGGTTTATTTTGATGATACAAGTAATCAATGGGTTGAGGTGGCTGCTTCGCAAGATACAACCAATCATAAATTTTCTGGCTCTGCGACTCACTTTACGACTTATGCCGTGGCTTATACTGCTGACGTAACTGGACCAACAACGCCAAGCTCTTTATCAGGTGCAGTTGGCAGTACTTCTGCGGTTCTTTCTTGGACTGCTTCCACTGATAACGAAACTTCAGTGTCTGGTTATGAAATTACTCGTTCTATTGATGGTGCAAATTTTACTACCATCGGTTCTACGGATCCTTGGTCCACGGGTGTTTACGTGTCCGCTGTTTTAACCTCGGGCGTTACTTATGTTGATAGTAATTTAACGCCAGGCACGCGATATTATTATCATGTGATTGCTTATGACACAGCTGGTAATCACTCGGCCTCTTCTGCTACTTTAACGGTTGATACTACCGGCAGCGCTGGTGGTGGCACGCCAACTTCTTTTTACGCGGCAGCAGACGCAAAAAAGGCGACTGATTTAGAAGCGGCTAAATTAGCAGAAACACCCGTAAACATTAGCGCGTTAGCTGAAGGTAGTTTGGTCAAAACAGCTGATTCTGGCAAGGTGTATGTGGTTAAAGGAAGTCAACGAGTCTGGATTCCAACAGCTCAAGCTTTTGAAGCCGCGGGTTATCAGTGGGCAAACATTCAAACTGTCAGCGCTACTGATTTGGCAACCGCGACAGAAGCCCAACTAATTAAGAGCGTGGACTCTCCTATGGTTTATGTTTTGGTGGGTGGTTTGCGTCGTCATATTCCAACAGCTACGGTCTTTGAGTCGTATAATTACAAGTGGACTGATATCGCGACTGTTAGTCAAGCGGAGACCAATGGCTATCCGGAAGTCAATTTACTGAAATTGGCTGATGATCCTAAGGTTTATGTGATTGGCAGTGGTTTGCGTCGCCATATTCCAGATGCGACAGTTTTTGAATCTTATGGTTATAAGTGGGCTGAAATTGTAACGGTGAACGCTACGGAAATGAATACATATGGCGAAGCCCAATTGATTAAGGGTTTGGGCAATGTTAAGGTGTATCAAATTATCAATGGCAAGCGCCATCACATTGGCGCGCCAGCGGTCTTCAATGCCCATGGCTGGAAATGGGATGAAATTATGGAAGTTAATGACACAGAGTTGGCAACTTATCCAGAGGACGCGGCAATAACAGAATAGATTTGTCGTTTGAGTTTTCCACAGGTAGGGGGTTGACCCCGTTAGAGGTGTGGGCATTTTCTATGAGATGATGAGGACTGATGCGCATTATTCCATTTTTTGATTAGTCGGCGTTGCAAATCTCTAACGAGGTTGACAAAAATTGGTGTTTGAATTATCCTGTAGTGTTAAGTTAGTTCTTTGAAAGTTTGCGTCAATTGCTATGCGTCAATTGCTATGATTGTTTTTTGATGTCTTGATTCATATAGCAGTTGACGTTTTTGCAACAGGGCGGGAACTTCCTTTTAATCCCCTTTTTCGTTTTGTAAAATCCCGTCTTGTTGCTTGCATCGCCCTATCCTTTTTTGTTATGTATATTGTTTTGGGGGTAGAGCACGTGATGCGATATGAGAGAAATTTCTCTCGAAAGGGTAATTAAGCATCGTCTTAGTTACCCTTTTTATTTTCTTTTTAGTAATATTTATGCTAAAATAGCGTCATAGTAATGAAGGTTGAAAAGTAAACTTGTAGCAAACGATGTCTTTTGTCATTCCCGCGAAGGTGGGAATCCATGCCTGACCGGAGTATAGATTTCCGCATACGCGGGAATGACAGATAAATTAGTAAAAACCTTATGCTTAAGCGGTATTTAAAATCGTATTGTTTGTTGTTTTCGTCAGCAGTAATTGCTGGGTTATTTTTGTATTTGCCAAAAACCAAGGCGGCGGAAAATTTACCCGAACCACCGCAAATTATTTCTCGTGCCCAGTGGGGCGCTGATGAAAATTTGCGTACTAATGAACCAGAATATCCAATCTTAGAAGATGGCCGTTTTGATCCTCAGGCCAAAGTAATTGTTTTGCATCATACGGCTTCGGCAACTTTGCAGTCAGACAATGATGATTCGGGCCGTTACACCGGTATGGTGCGTGATATCTATCGTTTTCACACCACTAGCAAAGTTTGGTATGACACAAGCGGAGTCAAGCACAATGGCGTGGGTGATATTTGTTATAACTATTTAGTAGATATTAATGGCAATATTTATCAAGGCCGGGTTGGTGGCAATGGCGTGATCGGTGCGCACGTGGCTGGCTTTAACACGGGCACGATTGGCGTGAGTGTTGTTGGCACTTTTGGCGGCACGCTTCAAGGTAAATATGTTGACCATCAAGTAACATTAGCCTTAAAAAATTCTTTAATTAATTTTGTTGCTTGGTTAGCAGCTGCTAATAATATTGATCTTAACCAAAAAGTTCGTTTTTGTAATTTTCAGGGTAATGATTGTCAATATGTTTATCCTCTGGTGGGCCATCGTGATTTAGCCAGTACGCAATGCCCAGGATCTAGTTTGTACGCTTTAATCCCAGAAATTAGGCAAAAGGCAGCGGATTTAGCTTTGCAATACAAAAATTATTTATATCAAATCCAAGGCCAGCAAGCGGTCTGGCAATTATCCGGGGGCACGCGCGTGCCTTTTGACACTTTAGCGCAATTTCAACAAAAAATCGGCGCTTACAGCCGACTTAATTTTGTGCCTGAAGCGACCTTATCCTTGTATCCTTTAGTTGCTTCAATTGTATATAAAGATGGTGATTTGGTCAGAGCCGAGGGCACCCCCACGGTTTATTGGTTAAAAAATCAAGAACTGCGGCCAATTTTATCAGCTCAAGTTTTTTTGGCTAATAAATTTGATTGGTCAAAAGTTAATGTTTTAAGTAATTTGGAAATTGCTAGTTTCAAAAAAGGCAGTCAGATTTTATATCCAGATGGCGCCTTGGTTAAGGGCGCGGCTGACGCGGTTTATTTGATTAAAAATGGCTTGCGCCAGCACATTAGTTCGGCAGCCGCTTTTGTCAAAAATGGTTTTAATTGGGCGTCAATTTCGCGAGCAGCTGATAACGAATTAGCGCTTTATCCGCAAGGTGAAGATGTTTTATTGCCTAGTGCCAGCTTGGTTAAAGAGGCGGCTAGCCCAACAGTTTATTATATTGAAAATAATAGTCGTCGTCCCGTTAGTTCAATAGATATTTTTAATCAGCGTAAGTTTAAGTGGTTTGATATTTTTGTTTTGTCAACAGAAGAGCTTGCGCTTTACCCAGTGGCTAAGCCGTTGTTACTGCCAGACGCGACTTTAATTAAAACAGCTGACAAACCCGATGTTTATATTGTTGCTTCGGATAAGCGTTATTGGGTGACAAGCTGGCAATTGATTCAGGATTTAGGTCAAAAAGCTGTAGATATTATTGGTGTTTCGGTTAATGATTTACAAAATTATGCGCTAGCAACCAATGTTGGCGATTTGACTGATTGGCAAAATATTTTAACAGCTAACGCAAAAACTAGTGCCACGATTGCGGCAAATCACGCGGCCGAGGTCTCTGACGATAGTTCGTTGGCTAATAATGTTACGAGTACGCCTGTGACCGTCTCAGCCCCAGCGATGGCTACTTCTACCGTTAATAAATTTGGCTCTAATATTAGAATTGGTATTTTTAGTTTGGCGTCTGGCGAGGACTTAGTAATGACAGGGCTAAGTGATTTTGTAGTTTATAAAAATGATCAGATAATCGCTAACAAAAAAGTTAATGAACTTTTTACTATTAAAGCCAGTGATTTAAAAATAACTGACAAATATCGTTTTAGTGCTGCGTCCGAAGCTTCGGATGGTCATCCCGAACTTGTTTCAGGATCCATTATGGAAATCGTTTCTTACGAAGCGCGGCCAAGTTTTGATATAAGTTTAAATGATAATCAATTTCGGGGTGCGATTGAATTAATTTATTCTGTAAAATCTAGTAAGTGGTGGGTAGTTAATGAATTGCCCTTAGATCAATATGTTTGGGGCGTTGCCGAAATTACCAATGCTCAAGCGACAGAATATCTAAAAGCAATGACTATCGCGGCGCGCTCCTACGCTAATTATCACTTATTACGCGGTGGCAAGCGAGCTGGCGAGCCATATACTTTGATCAATACTGCATCGGATCAGGTTTATAAGGGCTATGGTTTTGAGAAACGGGCTGATAAAGTTAAGGAAGCGGCTTTAGCTACTGCGGGAAAAGTTTTAATGTATAATAATAAGCCAGCGGTAACCGCTTATTCTTCTGATTCTGGTGGCACCAGTAAAGATTCCTGCCAAATTTGGGGCTCGGTTTTTTGTGATCCGGATTACGCGTATTTGCGAGGCGGTGTCAAAGATCCAGTGGCCACAGTCCATACTACCACCGGCATCGCGGCCAGCCATGGTATTGGTCTTTGTGCTGTGGGCGCTCGTCAAATGGCCGCCGAGGGCTTGACTTTTGATCAGATTTTAGGTAAGTATTATCCGGGGACAATTATTACGGATTTATGATTTCAGGATAGTTCTTATTATTAAGGAAGTGAAAGAAGTGTTTTCTTGGACGTTTTTTTGGATTATCTGGTTTGCGGTTGGTTCTGCTATTGCAGGGATAATGCTGTGGAGGTGATTTTGGGAGGAGGCGAGAGCGATGAATAGAAGAATTTTTATGCCCGGATTAGGTGAGTATGTTACGATAAAACCCGTGGCGCCGATTGACGTTTTGCTTGAGTCAAAATGTACGAAAGTTAGCATTCAGGTAGCAACAGTCCGAGAGACTAAGGTGGACTGCTTTGTCAAGACACGGAAATTTGATTTGATAGATATAATTGCTGAGGCATTAAAATTTGTAGTGAGCTTATCAAATTAGTTGGTTGGCTGACCTCATTTCGGCTCTGAAAATATACTTGAGCTGGCGTAAGGTCGTTTAGCGAACTATGAAACCTCTTGTTGTTAAAAAAGTCAAAGTATTCTGTTAAACCATTTTTGGCCTCTTTGATATCTTGGTAATGTTTTAAATAAATATTTTCGTATTTAACTGTTCGCCATAATCTTTCGTTAAAAATATTATCTAAATATCTGCCCCTTGAATCCATGCTAATTTTAATCTGCTTAGCTTCTAAAATACTGGTAAATTGAGGGCTGGTAAATCTGACATCTTGGTCTGAATTAAATATTTCGGGCTCGTTTTTGTTTAGGGCTCGATTTAGGGCCTCCAGACAAAAATCAATTTCTAAATTCTCGGAT
>Ga0210057_1004026_pt1 | contig 19840 bp, 16 predicted proteins | sample CryGeyCG2114_010_2_FD_183968 | JGI IMG/M metagenome (GOLD analysis project Ga0210057, IMG submission 183968) | Groundwater microbial communities from aquifer - Crystal Geyser CG10_big_fil_rev_8/21/14_0.10 (SPAdes) (version 2) | ecosystem: Environmental > Aquatic > Deep subsurface > Groundwater ...
AATTTTTTAGAAATTTCAAAAAATTTCAAAAAATTGGGTCTTTCTTAAATCTTTAGACCCAAAAAGTTATCCCCAGTTTACTTAGCGCTTGGAGCGCTAAGTACGAGCGCTAAGTAAATTTAATTGGAAAGCAAATCAATGTCTTTCTGAAATTCTAATGCTCGGCTAGCCACTTTATAACCATAACTATAAGTCGGCCTCATATGTTGCAATAATGTTCGACTAGTAGTATTAGAAAGACCAGAATAATATTTAGCGGCCGTACAACTCCAGATATCAAATTGACTACTAAAAGCTGTCACACATCTTTCCATCGCGTCACTCAAATACAAAGCCGTCCCTGTAAAAGCATCTAAATTATTAAAAGGTGATGGAACCGCCACCCCTAAAATTTTAGCCACTCTTTTTTTGTAACCAAATTCATTGTTTATATCCCACCAAGTGGTTGGCATAAATTGCGACGGCCCCATTGCTCCCCCATAAGCTCCATCAGAAGCAATTGGACAAGAGACAGGAGTAGTATTCGGATCCATCCCCAATTCTTCAATTATATTTAAAAAAGAAGACTTCTGCGTATTACTCATAACTGTCCCTGATTTATTATCAGCTGGCTGATTATAGGTACACCTTCCTAAATTTTTTCCAATAACTCCATCAATACCAGATTCTTGAGATAAAATAGATAAAGTTAAAGCTGCCTCCACTCCAATTTTTTCTTCATAAAGTTGAACAAGTTTAAGAGCTTCCCCGAAAGTCAATTCTGTTCCCCCAACTGTTCTAAACAAACGATTGATAATGGCAGTTTTAACTCTTTCTTTTTCAGCAATCGCTTTTTGATACTCAGCTTCTTGATCACGATTAAGATTCAGCAAATTATCTTTCTCATTTTTATAAGTTACCTGCTTTTGTTTTTCAGATTCCTGAGTTATTTTCACACCTCTTTCATTCATTTCTTTTTCTCTCAAAATTTCTTTAGTCACCACGGTTTCTTCTCTGACTCCTCTTAACTCTAACAAGGATTCATTTAAATCTCTTTTAATCACTCCATAATCATCAACATCAAGAAAAAAATTGGATAAAGACTCTTGAGCTAAAATTGCTTCCAAAAAGGAAAATGAATCTAATTCATTTGTCTTTCTGATAAGAGTCCCGAGATGCCCAATTACCACATCCATTTTTTCCTCAAGAGACAAAAGTTCCTTTTCTTTCTGTTCAATATTCTTTCCTAATTGATAAATTTTAACTTGACTAGTTCGAATACTTAAATCGGTTTGGTTAATCTTACTCCCAATAATAGCTATGTCTCTTTCTATAGTAACTGACTCTCTCTGTTTTAAATCTAAGAGGGCCTTTTGCTCTTGGACCTCCTTCTCACATTGATCTGCAATTACTTTTAATTCTTCATCTGTCTTCCCTTCAATATTTAAAATAACACATTCTGTAGAAACAGCTAAAACAAAAAAAGGAGAAAATAGGAAAGAGAAGAACACAAACAGAAAAAAATTTTTGTAAAATTTCAACATAAGTTTAATTATAACAAATTATACAAAAAAAATAGACCCCCAACAAAAGTTGAGAGTCTATTTTAAAATTTATTTTTTAGACCTTTTCTTCTTTCTCCTCCTTCTTACCTTTCTTTTCTATTTCTATATCGGCTATATCAGCTATATCAGAAACCACTTTCTCATCTAACTCTTCTTCCATCTTGGTAACAAGAGCAACCACTTCTTCGGGGTCATCTAAAAGAGTAGCTGAAGTAGGGATAATTAAATCTTTAGCAAAAATTCGACTTTCAAAATCTTTCAACACAGAAATGTCAACCTCAATTTTTTTAGGTAAATCTTTTGGTAAAACTTCAATTGATAATTCATGCAAAGTCTTAACAAGTGTTCCCCCCAATTCTTTAACCGCGGGCGACTCGCCGATAAATTCTAATATAACATCAGCTTCCATTAGTTTTCCTCTTTCAATTACATAGAAATCAACATGACGCACAATTTCAGAAATCGGATCAAAATCAATATCTTGAATAACTGCTTCCTTTTCTTCTCCCACCCCTTTAAGAGTAATCAAGGATGAGCCACCGGCTTTTTTCCAAACTTTTTTAAAAGCGATATAGGGGATTGAAATGGGAGTAGTTTTTTCTTTTTTCCCATAAAAAACACCCCGCAATAATTCAGTCTGGCTTTCCACCTTATTCGGCTTGGGAAATTTTTTGGTTAAATCCCTTTCTTTGATATTTAAAACTAATGACATGACTGATTTTTAGGAAGCGGAGCGACCATAAAAATCGTCACCCAGCCCTATTTTTATTTTTTAATTTGGTTAAAGACTACTTTAAGACAACCTCCAATTTTATCAAAATTAAGAAATACTTAATTGATAAAAATGGGGCTGTGGTATTAGTATTAGGCAATATTATAACGAATTTCTAACTAAAAGCAACCTTTCCCCCAAAAAATTTTATTAGACAAAAGATGATTTTTGAGTTATCATATCACTGGTAAAAGGTTCTTTTTTATAAATCTCCCAAAGAAAGGAGGTGGCAAGATGAAGAGATTTATGATTCCCCGAGTGGCCCATTGTAGTTCGGGCTGTTAGGTGAGGGGGGTTTCGGCAAAGCCGAAACCCCCCTTTTTTTTATTTGTAATTTTTTTTCTATGTTATAATTCCAACAATGTTCGGAAAAAATAATTTTGATTTTATCGCTCTCGGCGATATTGTGGTGGACGCTTTCATCAATTTGAAATCAGCGCAAGTTAATAATGAAAAAGGTCAACCAGAATTGTGTTTAAGTTTCGCCGATAAAATTCCTTATGACTGGGTTGAGGTTGTGCCAGCTGTCGGTAACAGTGCCAATGCTAGTGTTTCCGCCAGTCGATTAGGGTTAAAATCGGCGTTGGTCACCAACATTGGGGCAGATGACAATGGACGCCAGTGCCAAAAGGTCTTAAGGAAGGAACAGGTAGCAACAGATTTTATAAAAATTCATCCTAACCAAAAGACCAATTATCATTTTGTCTTACTCTATCGTGCCGATCGGACAATTTTGGTTAAACACACTGAATTTGATTATCAACTCCCTGATCTCGGCACACCTCAGTGGATTTATTTAAGTTCTTTAGCCAAAAATTCACTTCCTTATCACCAGCAAGTTGCCGATTATCTAAAAAAACATCACCAAATAAAATTAGCTTTTCAACCGGGCACTTTTCAGATGGAGTTAGGTTACGAAAAATTAAAAGAGATCTACCAAACTACTGAAGTTTTTTTCTGCAATGTGCAAGAAGCTAAAAAAATTTTAAGCGAGGTTCAACCAACCTTATTGGTTGATTGTTTTCAAGCCGACAAGAAAAAAATAGTTATAAGATTATTACAAGAAATGAAGAAATTAGGCCCCCGCATTGTGGTAATCACCGACGGACCAGCCGGAGCTTATGCTTACGACGGCGCACAGATATTGTTTGTCCCCGCTTACCCAGACAAACAAGCGCCAGTAGATCGCACTGGGGCCGGTGATGCTTTCGCCTCTGCTTTTACCAGCGCACTGGCCTTAGGAAAAACTTTAGAGGAAGCTCTGTTATGGGGACCAATTAACTCAATGTCGGTCGTGCAATTTGTCGGTGCACAAAAAGGGTTACTCTCGCGCAAAAAATTAGAAGAATACCTGAAAAATGCCCCCGAGAGTTATAAAGTAACAAAAATATAAACACCCATCTCAACAAACAATAAAAATCACCCGCCAAACAAACATTCTATCGTCACTCTTTTAACCCTAACTTTAATTAATACTCCGTTTTTACTCCATTTAAATGGAGTATTTGGATTTAGTATCCGTATTTTTCTAAGAAATTCCATCTTCCTTTCCCAACAATCGGAGGCATTCCACACCTTAAAACAATATCCATCCCTTCCCAAAAAGTTACTCTATTCTTCTTTTGCCTAACAATTTTTAAAATATTTTCGTATTTCTCCAAACCAATATCACTTGCTACCTTTTTAACTGTAGTTTGGCTTACTTTTAATAAAACAGAAATTCTATACCAACTAACTTTTTCATAAAGCATAAAAATTATGGACAATCTTTTTGCTAAAACAATTTTTTCTGACTCACTTAATAAATCATCCAAAAAGCTCCTAACAGAAGTGTCCGTTTTTAATTTTGAAACCACATCTACTAATCTATTATTAATCTGTTTTACAACGTCTTTTTTTACTTGTTGTTTTGAAACTCTAACCATATTTGTTTTATTTATAAATAATAATGAATAGTTTTACTCCATTTAAATGGAGTAGAACTATCCTCTTAACAAAGAAAATCCATTTTCACATTCCATCTAATTGGGTTTATTGATAATTAAATTCAATTTTTTATTATTTTATAAACCGTTTCTTTAATAGCTTTTGTGTCAAGCCCATAATGCCTTAATAATTCTTCTGGTTTCCCGGATTGCCCGAATTGATCTTTGACTGCCACAAAACTAATTTTAATTGGATAGTTTTGCGCTAAAAATTCCGCTACAGCTGAACCCATTCCACCGGCTAATTGGTGGTCTTCCATCGTGACCAAAGCGATTGATTGTTGAGCTAAAGCTAAAATCATCTTTTCATTCAGAGGTTTAATCACTGACAAATTAAGCACTCGTGTTGAGATGCCTTCTTGTTCCAATTCAAAAGAGGCCTGTTGAGCTTGGTGAACTAAATGTCCCGTCGCAATAATCCCCACCGAGTTTCCACCAGTTTTGCTTTCTAAATTAAATAAAGTTGTTTTATTTAATTCTGGAGTTGCCCAACGAGACAACCGCAAATAAACTGGACCATTAATCTTAACTGCCTCTAAGGTCATCTGTTGGGCTTCTGCAAAATCGGCTGGAGAAAACACGGTCATCCTCGGCAAAACCCGCATTAAAGCAAGATCCTCCAACATTTGATGGCTTCCCCCGTCCGGGCCTGTGACTATCCCCGCATGGGAACCAACAATTTTGACATTCGTATTATTATAAGCAATAGTAGTGCGAATTTGTTCCCAATTTCTCCCTGGAGAAAAAATAGCAAAAGAAGTCATAAAAGGAATTTTCCCCATCAACGCCATCCCGGAAGCCACACTCGCCAAGTTTTGTTCTGCCACTCCCACCTGAATAAATCTCTCCGGAAATTTTTCCGCAAATAAATTGGTGCAAGTTGATTCAGTCAAATCAGCTGATAAAGCCACTACTTGTTCATTTTGTAAACCGGCTTCTAATAAACCTTCCCCAAAACCCTCACGGGTTGATTTTAGTTTTATTTTAGTCATTATTTACCTTGTTAAATTGTAATTATAGCACAAAACAAATCTTATCCACTCAAATAATCTAAAATTTCAACTTGGAGGTTGGAGGTTGAACCTCCAAGTTGAAATTTTAGAGTTATCCCCAGAATCCTTGGCACCTGCCTGCCGGCAGGCAGGTGCCAAGGAAGGTGCCAAGTAAAATAAAAAACGGGAGTCAAAAATGACTCCCTTTAAACACCTCCTTTCTTTCCTCAACAGGAAAATAGATTTGTGAATACCCCGAGGGCATTCACAACGATGGTCTGACAGTGTTCTTTGGGAACACTGGCCAGGTTCCTAAAGTCTTCCACTCCATACCCCCACTTCTTGGCCTCCGCTTTCAAGAGGCACCTGTTGATAGGGGTATTGTCTTCCACAACCTGGAAGAGCTGGACTTTCCGGCCATTGCTATTCCTTAGCTCTGTTATAGACAAAGCTTGGGAAATGCTGGCGACCTCTACAGTTTGGTCTTCTTCTTCAAATTCTCTCTCTCTTGCCATTTCTCCCTCCTGTTTATTTGTTATTTATAACAAGAACCACCTGCTCAACATTATGCCACAATTTTACTAAAAGGCAAACGATTTTATTTCTCCCTTTATAGCTTCAACCATTCAAAAATCAATCTCCAAGCTCAAGGCTAATCGGACAGTGGTCTGAGCCAAAAACATCATCATGAATTTGAACCTCTTTAATCTTCTCCAACAATTTTTTTGTCACTAAAAAATAATCAATCCGCCAACCCACATTTCTCTCTCTCGCCATAGCACGATAAGTCCACCAAGTATATTGGATCTTATCTGGACAGAATTCACGATAAACATCCACAAAGTCTTTTTTCAAAAAAGCATGTATCCATTTCCTTTCGTCTTTAGTAAAACCAGCTCTCCCTTTGTTATTTTCCGGTCGAGCTAAGTCAATTTCAGCATGGGCTACATTAAAGTCCCCCGCTAAAATAACTGGTTTCTGCTTATTTAATTTTTCAACATATGTTTCTAAAGCCAAATTAAATTCCATCTTATAACCTAAACGAGTTAGTTCCCGATTAGCATTGGGAAAATAGATATTCAATAAATAAAAATCCAGAAACTCTAAAGTCTGCACTCTCCCCTCTTTATCAAACTTCTCCACCCCCATCCCATTTCGGAAACTTAGCCCTTGGAGGGCTAAGTTTTTTTTAACAAGGGTGAGGGTACCACTGTAGCCTGGTCTTTCAGCTGAATTCCAAAAAGCCGTATAGTCCATTTTTTCAAAATCTATAATTTTCTTCTGGCGAGCTTCTTCGGTAATTTTAACCTCTTGCATTAACAAAACATCAGGGTTTGCCTGTTCCAAAAAATTCTTAAATTCCGACTTTTTCAGCACCGCCCTAATACCATTGATGTTCCAAGAATATATTTTCATGAGAATACTATAACACAAAAACAAGAAAAAGTTGTTTTTAATTTAAAATTTAAAATCTATAATTTAAAATTCCAAAACAAAAAGCTCCCCCGTTGAGGGGGAGCTTTTTGTTTTGGAACTCTTTCTTTTGTTTCGTTCCTCAGGCGACCATTAAAAATGGTTCAGCCCACTGATCTCAACTTAAGGTTCCGAGATCAACACCCTCTTATTTTAGAAATAAGTATCAACCGATTAAACCAAGCACCTCGCTAACGCTTGATGCAGATTTAAGAAGATAGATTTAAGATCTAAGAAAAATTTGCTTCGCAAATTTTTCTTCATAAATCCTAATTCATAAATCTTAAATCTGTCTCTCGTAGAGAGACCTGGCAAGTTCAATTTGAAATAATCCACGACCACCTTCCGGTAGCCGTACCTTGTTACGACTTAGTCCTTGTTACCGATTTTACCTTAATTCGCCATAAAGACGACTATCGGGTACCCCCGGCTCCCTTGACTTGACGGGCGGATTGCAATAAATTAGGTTAAATTTTTGCGTTCCCACGTAGCAAACGGTTTTCCCGTACTACGCGAGCCCAACAGTTTTTTGATTCATAGTTGATTTTATCTGCTTAATCTTTTCAAGACCTTTTTGATTAAGATGGCCACCTTTTTTAACAATTTCCGCTATTTGACAAAAAGCTTTGAAGCTTTCTCTTTTAGAAAATGTTTGCAATTGGTGCTGTTGGAAAAAAGGAATAATTTTTTCAAAAATATCCTTTTGTGATCCAACCGTATACCGATAACAGTGAGTATGGTTTTTTCTATTATCTCTTTGAAAATAAACATTTCCACATTTTAAAGTTTCGCAAACTTTAAAAAGAAGACTTTTATCCTTTTCTTGCAACTTCAGATGAAAATGCAATTGGATACGAAAACCTGTTTTGTATGCTTTAACTTTGGAAAAGTTAACATAAAAACATCCTTCACCGTCGGTAATTCCAACGATATAATCACTTGAGACTGTCGGTTTTGTCCTTCCCATGCGTATTATTATATCATAATAACTTGACGCATAGTACTACGACGCAGCTGACTTCTCATAACCTACCATTAACCTTTTCTTGGTTATGAGATCTCCCCGGGTCACTATAGATACCCTTCCAGACATCCAATCATAGTTTTCCTTTATCTTAAAAAAGATATTTCGGTCTACTTCCTCAAAACCCACCGGATGAGTCGTAGACACTATTGGCTACATTGCTGTAGAAGAGGCTGTCTTTTGTTAATAGGATCCTTCAGGCAGTCCCTTGCGAGATTTGCCTTATCCGTTCACTACGCCGAACCCTTGCTATGGAGGGTCGGGAATCGATTTTAACGATTTGGTATTTGTATAGCTGCCGGGCACAGTTATTTGTGAGTACAAGACTCGAGAACGTATTCACCGCAGTATAGCTGACCTGCGATTACTAGCGATTCCAACTTCATGAGGGCGAATTGCAGCCCTCAATCCGAACTGGGGCTGTGTTTGAGGATTAGCTCAGAATTACTTCGTCGCAACCCATTGTCACAGCCATTGTATCATGTGAGCAGCCCAAGGCATCAAGGGTCATGCTGACCTGGCGTCATCCCCACCTTCCTCCCAGCCCTAATTTTACCAAATTTAAATTATAATTTTTTGTCTAAAAGACAAAAAATTATTTTCAATACATACTTCATGATTAAACACCATTTAGTAAAATATTGTTTCGTAAAATTAGGGCTGGGCGGTCTCATCTGACACTTATAACAGACGATAGGGGTTGCGTTCGTTTCCTCACTTAAGAGAACAACTCAAGTCACGAACTGACGACGGCCATGCAACACCTGCTTAACTGTCCTTGTGAGAGGGCCTTAGTTTCCTAGGGCTTTCAATTAAGTATCTAGCCTTGGTAAGGTTCTTCGTGGATTGTCGAATTAAGCCACGTGATCCACCGCTTGTGCGAGTCCCCGTCTATTCCTTTGAGTTTTAAGCTTGCGCTCGTACTACCCAGGCGGTTCACTTAATGCGTTAGCTGTATCTCTCAGAGGGTCGATACTCCGAAAAATTAGTGAACATCGTTTAGGCCCAGGACTACAGGGGTCTTCTTTATATTACTATAAGGATGGACTATATCTTTATCTGAAATTTTTCCATTTATCTTGTTTCTTCCTTAATTCTAACAAAATAGTTTTTTCGGAAAATTGGCTTAAAGCTACTACTTCAGATATCCAGCGTTGTTGCATTTGAGAATCTTTATACAATAGGAGAACTTTTCGTAACATAGTTTTAACAGGGATATGGGGAAGAATAATCCTCAAAAAATTTTTTAAATCTTCAGTTGAATATATCCATAATCTCCAATATTGTTCCTGTTTACTTCCTCTACTACGATTTATGGGAGCAACTTTTGTTTGAATATTCCACACCTTGTGTAAATATTGTGCAATGATTTTAACCGATTCTTTATCAAAACCATCTGTACAAAAGACACCCTTTCTTCCTCCTTCACCAATTAACGAACCATCATCACACCACCAAACCATAAGAGAAATTGCTGACATATTATTCAACCACCTTCTCTTTATTTCTAAGGTGTTTTTTCGATAAGTTAATTCGTGTAATTTAGTTAGAGCAGGAAGTGCTTTCCCTAAAAACCTTAATTTATTATTCTTTGAATAACCATCTGGTTTTTGCAAATTAACACTTTTTTCTCCTGCTATCTCACTCAATTCTTTTACTTTCCAAAAAAAATATTCCGAATCTTTTTCTGTATGTCTAAACTGAAGTCTGGCATTAATATATTTTTCTTGCATTTTGAGAGAACCATCTCCCAATAATGTGCCAAAGATTATTTCCTTGACACGATCCGACAAAGGCACTTGTTCATATCTCTTCATATAATTTTTACAAAATTAATTTAAATAAATAATTTTCTAAAAAGCACCTCCTATCTTAACTCAAATACATAGTCTCTACGGGGTATCAAACTATATTATTAAATATAATCGATACTTCCCTCGGGATTATCCAAAACAAGTCTGTAGAAACTTTTATCGTTTTGGGAGTTCCCCGATATAGCTGAATGCACATCTTGATTTCACAACCAAGAGGAACACCTTCGGTACTATTATAATGCGGTACCAGGATCTATCTAATCCCTTTCGCTACCCTGGGTTTCGTATCTCAGCGTCAGTAGTGCGCCAGTGAATTGCCTTCGCTTTTGGTGTTCCCCATAATATCAACGGATTTCACCCCTACACTATGAGTTCCATTCACCCCTCACACACTCTAGTTTAGCCGTTTCCCATGCAGATCTTGGGTTGAGCCCAAGGCTTTAACACAAGACTAACTAAACCGCCTACATACTCTTTACGCCCAATGATTCCGGATAACGCTTGAGGCCCTCGTATTACCGCTGCTGCTGGCACGAGGTTAGCAGCCTCTTATTCATAGAGTAACATCAATAAACTTTCTCCTCTATAAAAGACCTTTACACTCCGAAGAGTTTCATCAATCACGCGGCGTCGCTCCGTCACACTTTCGTGCATTGCGGAAGATTCTCGACTGCAGCCTCCCGTAGGAGTTTGGACAGTATCTCAGTTCCAATGGTGGGGGTCAGGCTCTCACCTCCCCTAAGCGTCATAGCCTTGGTAAGCCATTACCTTACCAACAAGCTGATACTAAGCAGGCCAATCTAAAAGCAATAAATCTTTACCCAGCACTTTATTAAATTTACATAATTCTGTTTTTAAGATGAGAAAAAGAGTTTCCAAAATGTTTTAATTTCTTTTCTCTTTCTTGAGCTTTTTCTTTTGCAGAATAAGCTTCGTAATAAACTAATTTCCACGGTTTATTACGATAAGTAAAGGATCTTTTGTTAGCCACATTATCTGAATTATGCTGTTCAAATCTAATTTTTAGATTTGAAGAATATCCGATATAAAAAAGTCCTTTATTATTTTTCAGTAAGTAAACATAATACATACTGTCATTTTATCATATAAACTTAATAAAGTGCTGGGACCATCGGGTATTATTCCATTTTTCAATGGATTATTCCCGACTTTTAGGTTTGTACCTACCTGTTACTACCCAGTTCGCCATGCCCAGCCCTAATTTTACCAAATTTAAATTAAAATTTTTTGTCTAAAAGACAAAAAATTATTTTCAATACATACTTTATGGTTAAACACCACTTAGTAAAATACTGTTTCGTAAAATTAGGGCTGGGCATTCGACTTGCATGCCTTATCCACGCCGCCAGCGTTCATCCTGAGCTAGGATCAAACTCTATCATAAATAAAGTTTAAACCGGCCAATTACTCAACTGAGCTAGCCCAGCCGTATCTTTCGATACAGCTGGGTGCTCAATTTCATATCCACTCGCTTACGCTCGTGAATGAAATTGGCAGATCAAACTCTATAAAAAAATTAAAAATAATTTTTGTTAGCAAAATTTGTAAAAAACAAATTTGCTCTTAGTATAGAGAAACGAAACAAAAGAAAAAGTTCCTTCTGCTTTGTGCAGGCAATTTTTCGAAGAAAAATTGCCAACTGTTTAGTTTGACCCCAACTTAAAATCATCAAAGTTTGTGTTTATTCAGATTTCCTCGCACGAAAATCTGGATAAACCTAATTGTTTAGATACTGCCACTTAAAGCAATATCTAAGGATTATTTCATTGTCAAAGAACGAATATCATTATAACGAAAAATAAAATAAAAGCAACTAATTGTTTTATTTTTTCTTTTGGAAAAGAAGGAGTAAGGGTGAGGCGATAAAAATTGAAGAATAGGTTCCGAAAATAACCCCTAATGAAAGGACCAAGGCAAATTGTTTGGTAGCTTCCCCACCCCAGAAAAACAAAGCCAATAAAACTATCAAAGTCGTCAAAGATGTATTGACCGAACGAGCAATGGTTTGTCTTAAACTTTTTCCAACAATTTCATCAAACGATTCTCTTTTAGACAAACCCAAATTCTCTCTAATTCTGTCAAAGACCACAATGGTGTCATTAACTGAAAAACCGAGAATCGCCAAGAGAGCCATCACAAACACTGTATCAATTTGGTAGTTTATAAAAGAATGACCCATTAAAGCAAAAATCCCCGTCGGAATAATTATATCGTGCATCAAAGCAATAATAGCAGCAAAACCATATTTCCAAGAAGACACTTTATTATCTGAATTAGCCACTTCTGTCACTTTACGAAAAGCAAAGGCCACAAATAAAATAATCGCTAACACCACTATCAAAATTGCCCAAATTGCCCTCCCCCTTAATTCTTTACCTATAACTGGGCCAATAGAATTATATCTTTTTTCTTCAATTTGATATTGGCCTTCTTGACTAATTGTAGAAATTATTGATTCCCTCTCCCCCTCGGTTAAATCTCTGGTCCTCAAGATAACTCCCTCTACCCTATTTTGATCTTCCCCAAAAGCAGTCTCTTGAACTGTAAAATTACCCAGATTAAGCTCCTGAAGATTTACTTTCAATTCTTCCAAAGAAGGATGTTCTCTCTCAGAATAAGCCACTTCCAAAAGAGAACCCCCTTTAAAATCAATCCCAAAATTTAAACCAAAAAATAAAATTACAAAAATAGAAGAAGCCACCAAAAGGCCGGAAAAGATAAAAAATATTTTTTTGTGATTGATGACGAACATAATTTTAGTTGATTAGGTTTTTAGAAATTAGGTGTTTGGGTGACAATATTTTAATGTTTGGGTGAATTAATTCCTGAACTAAATATAAATTTTTTAAAAGAAGTATCTTGTTTAGGACTAATCGCCAAAAGAAAAGAACGGGTGACCGTAATTGCCGTAAACATACTCACAAGCACCCCCAACCCAAAAGTTAAAGCAAATCCCTCTACTAATGAAGTCCCAAACCAAAATAAAATAACCGCCGTAATAATACTGGAAATATTACTGTCTCTGATACTTAACCAAGCTCTGGTAAAACCTTCCCTCACAGCCGAATCAATATCTCTACCACTTTTCAGTTCTTCTTTTAACCTTTCAAAAATAAGAACATTAGCATCAACGGCCATCCCAATAGATAAAATAAAACCAGCAATACCAGCTGAAGTAAGAGTCACAGGAATTAATTTAAAAACAGCCAACACTAAAGAGATATAAATTAGCAAAGAGACTGAAGCGAGCAACCCCGGCAACCGATACCAAATAATCAAAAACAACATCACCGCTAAAATACCATAAAGAGCTACCCAAATTCCTTTGTTTAGAGTTTCTGCGCCGATAGAAGCTCCCACTGACTGAGTTGAAATTAATTCAATCGGGACGGGTAAAGCTCCATAATTAATGTCTCTCACTAAAGTCTTGGCTTCCTGAGGTGTAAAATTACCACTAATCTGAGCTTTCCCATCGCGTATCTCTTCGCGAATGACAGGAGACGAAATGATTTGATTATCTAAAAAAATAGCCAACAGTTCTCCTACATTTTCATTAGTTACTTTAGCAAACAATTCTTTTCCTTCACTGTTAAAAGAAAGAAGGACAGCTGGTTCGCCCGTGGTTGAATCAAATTGGAGCTGAGCTTTCTCAATGACACGACCCGAGATACCTGTCTCAATAAAAATAAAAGCTGGCGCTGGTGCTTCTGTGCTTGTCCCCTGTTCTAATGGAACATCGACAGCACCAGCCGGAACTTCTTGGGCCAATTTAAATTCTAAAAGAGGAGTTTGTCCAATCATTTGAATTGCCTGACTAATATCCGTCACCCCTGGTAACTCTACAACCAAATGATGTTCTTTTTGGCCACCTTCAAGAGAAGCTCCCTCTTCTGTTTGAACAAGTGGTTCGGAAACACCAAAAAGATTAGTCCTTTTTTCAATCACATCTCTTAAAGCTGACATTGAATTCGTTATCTCTGTAGATTCAATCTGGGAAATATCAGCTCGATAAACAAGATGGGTTCCCCCGGCTATATCCAAACCAAACTTATATGGAAATTTAGTGTCTTCCACCTGAACAACAAAATAACCAATTAAAACACTGGCGATTAAAAGAGAAATAGCAATTAAACGATTTTTTAACATAATTTGATAGTGAGATATTACCACCAGAAAAATAAAAAAACAAGAACTGTATCCAAAGTTAATCCACTTTTTTTTAAAAAAACAAAAAAATATGTTAAAATATCTTGAATGAATGTTATCTCTAAAAATGAATATCTGAACCATAAACTATCCAAAGGATTTAAAGCTCTCTATAAAAGTCGACTTATAATTTATATTGCTACCGGCTTATTAGGATTGTATATCCCCATTTTTTTATTTAATCTTCTTGATCAAAACCTAAAATCCGTTGCTTATTTTTATCTAATTGGAAATATTACCTATGGTTTATTAGTAATGTACGGAGCAAAATTTTTAAATAAATTTGGCTTTAGAAAATCCCTTCAAATCGCCGCCTTGGTGGGAACTCTCTATTTTTCTTTTTTCTATTTTTTAAATGAAAATAATATAAAATTATTACTCCCATTGATAATTCTAACACTCTTAATTTATCGCCTTCTTTATTGGATACCTTACAATGTTGACTTTGCTAAATTTGCCAACAAAAAAAACCGCGGGAAAGAAATCGGCTTGGTAGGTGCCAGTAGTAATGTCATTGCTATTTTCACTCCTCTAATAGCTGGATTTATTATCACCAAATTTTCTTTTCAAGTTCTCTTTTTCGTTGCGATTCTTCTCTATCTTGCCTCTGTTATCCCTTTATTCAAAATACCCAAAACATACGAAAAATTTACATGGACAATTAAACAAACTTGGCAAAATTTTTTCTCCAAAAAAAGGAGACCCGAAATCTTAGCTTTCATGGCGGATGGAGCTGAAAGTTCAATTGGAGCAATTGTCTGGCCAATTTTTATGTTCCAAATTTTAAAGGGAGATTATTTAAAATTGGGGATTATTTCAACTATAATTGTAGGAGTAACGATTATTCTACAATTACTCGTTGGGAAATATACCGACAAAAAAAGAAACCGCCAGAAACTTTTACGCTTCGGTAGCACTTTTTATGCATTAGGTTGGATTATAAAAATATTCATAGCAACAGCTTTTCAGATCTTTATTGTTGATTCCTATCAAAAATTAATGAAAATATTTATGCGAATACCTTTTGATGCTATGACCTTTGAAAAAGCAGCTGACGAAGGCCATTATGTAGATGAATTTACAGTAATCAGAGAGATGGCCCTGAATGCAGGCAGAGCCTTGATGTTGATCTTTGTAATCTTTTTTTCTTTTTTTGTTGATATTCAAATAACCTTTATTTTAGGTGCTGTAGCTTCTATGCTCTTTAACTTTTTGAGAGTAAAAGAAACTGTTGTTAATGTTTAGACTAATATCTTCTCCGAAAACTTTTCTTTATTATTTTACAAATAAAATACAGAAGAACTAAAATTGAACCTAATAAAATCCACCAACTATTGAGAATATAAATTAGGGTAGCAAGAATAAAACTATAAACTTCTTTCAATTCTGGAATACTTCCAAGAAGAGAAGCCACATAGGGATTTCTTTCTTCATCTATTTTAGGAATCCCCTTCAGATCCTCTTCTTTTTTGGCTTGGGCTAATTCCTCATCAATCTTATCTTTTTGTTTTTCTAAAAAATTCTTAGTATTTTCTACTGTTTCTATGGTTTTTTCAGTAGCGAGATTAACCAATTCCTTACTTTTTTCCACAATCTTTTCAATCAAAGGATTATCTTTTGTCTCCTGACTTTCAACCGGGCCTGATTCTTTTTCCGTTGGAGATTCAATCACCTTTTCTACTACAACGGGTTTATCAAAAACAAGCGGGTTAGTCCCATTTTCTCCTTCTTCTAAATCAGTAAAACCATCACCATCGTCATCTAAATCATCTTTATTCCCCAAACCATCGCCATCTGTATCTAAATCAACATCATAAGTCTCAGTTATAAAAGTCCGTGCCTCTAAATTAATATCCTCCGGCTCTTTTCCAATTTCAATTTTTTTGGTGTTAGAAATTTCAACAGAAATATTATGTTTTCCAAAAGTTGGTTCCCAATCTGCCCACTTTTCTATCAATCTTCCATTGACTATGGAAAAATCTGACTGCCCTAATAATGTGTTATCACTAAAAAATTTAACAATCCCTATTATGTCAAAACCAGATTGATTTTGAATAACAGTATAGATACGAATTTCCTCTCCGGCAAAAAACGGTGTTTTAGAATACCACAATCCATTTACAAAACCAGCATTAAAACCCGCTTGAGCAAAAGAGGTAGTCAGACTCCACAGTAAAATTACAAACAACCAATTTTTTGATATTATCTTCATTTTCTATAATTATACATCAATTATTTTCAATAAAAAACTAAACCATCGAAAGATTAAATCTCCCGATAGGTTACTTTTTCAGGAAAAATGACACTTCATTTCTAATTTTCTTAACCTCAGATAACTCAAACCACCTGATTCTTTTATCTCTTTTAAACCAAGTCATTTGCCTTTTAGCATATTTTTGTTCTGCTCGAATTGACTCTTTAATAAATTCCTCTTTTGAAATTTTGTTCTGCAAATAGAAAACCATATATTTATAAGCCAGACCAATTTCCGAAAATCTTTTATAAGTTAACCCTGTTTTGTGTAATCTTTTTGCCTCCTCTACAATTCCCTGTTTTACCCTTTTAATAAATCTTGCCTCAATTCTCTCTTTTAAAACTTCCCTGTCTGTCTTAATCCCTATCTGCAAAACCTCCCATTGAAACTTAGCGCTCCAAGCGCTAAGTTTCAATGACTTAGCGCTTGGAGCGCTAAGTGCTGTGGCGATCTCAATAGCTCGAATCAGCCGGTGAGGATTTCTGGCGTCAATTGTTTTGGCTCTGTCTGGATCTAATGCCTGTAATATCGCAAACAACTCACTTAGCCCTTCAAGGGCTAAGTGGTGGCGGAGACCTAAATTCGGAGCAACTTCAGGGAAAACAATATCATCAACAATAGCTTGAATATAAAAACCAGTTCCACCACAGATGATTGGCAACTTCCCTCTTTTTGCAATCTCCTCAATTTTTTTGTTAGCCAATTTTTGAAATTTTTCAACAGTAAAAACAGTCTGGGGGTTAACTACATCTAAAAGATAATGCGGAACACCTTTCATTTCTTTTTGAGTGATTTTTCCAGAACCAATGTCTAGACCTTTATACACTTGTCGCGAATCAGCCGAAATGACTTCCCCATTAAATTCTTTAGCCAAAGCAACCGCTAAATCACTTTTTCCCGAAGCCGTCGGTCCCAAAATAATTAAGATTCTATTACTTTGATTTTTCATCAATAAATACTATACACTAATTATGATAATTTTGTTTGACAAAATCAGATAAGAGAATAGAATTTAATCAGAAGTGATTGTTACGACTACCAATCGTAAATTCAATTGAAATTGAATTCTTCATTTAGGAGACTAAACTTTAAACAAATAATTAAGTCGTCCGTATTAAACGGAAAATTGGGTGGAACCGCGGAGAAATTCGTCCCAATATTTTAAAAAAACTTTTTTAAAATATTAGGACGATTTTTTTTATTATTAACTAAATACTAAACTTCTGGAGGTTGGACCCTGCCTCACCGGCAGGCAGGCTCCCTAGATTACGAGATTAACAATTAATAAACTAATCTAAAATTATTATGGAAGAAAAAAAAGAAAAATTAGAAAAAATAAGACACTCATTATCCCATTTAATGACAATGGCTGTTCTTGAAATCTTTCCAGAAGCTAAATTAGGAATGGGGCCAGCCATTGAAAATGGTTTCTACCAAGACTATGATCTCCCAGAAAAAATCTCGGAAGAAATCCTCCCTAAATTAGAAAAAAGGATAAGGGAACTAATTGCAGAAAAAATAGAATTTTTATCAAAAGTCTCTTCATTTGAAAACGCTTTAAATTTTTACAAAGAAGACCCTTACAAAACAGAAACAATCGAAGATGTTAAAAAAACTGGAGAAAAAGAAGCCCACTTTTATGACTCAAAAGATTTTCATAATCTTTGTAAAGGACCTCATGTCACAAATACTTCTGAAATAAACCCAAATGCTTTCAAATTAACCAGTATTGCTGGGGCTTATTGGAAAGGCGATGAAAAAAACAAAATGCTAACTCGTATTTATGGCTTAGCTTTTGAAACCAAAGAAGAATTAGACAGGCACCTAGAGATGTTAGAAGAAGCCAAAAAAAGAGACCACAGAAAAATAGGTAAAGAAATGGATTTGTTCTCTTTCCACCCGGATAGCCCAGGGATGGTCCACTGGCACGAGAAAGGAATGGCGATTTGGAACGAGTTAGAAAAATTTGGGAAAACGATAAGGAAAAAATACGGATCTACAGAAATTAAAACCCCTCAGATGGCAAAAAATACCTTATGGAAAGTCTCCGGCCACTGGGATCATTATAAAGATGATATGTTTGTTTTCAATGTTGAGAAAGATACCTACTGCTTAAAACCAATGGACTGCCCATTCAATATAAATATATATAATTCAAGACCTCGCTCATATAAAGACCTACCCATCAGATATACAGAGATTGGGAGAGTCTTTAGAAATGAAAAATCGGGCGAATTGAACGGACTCTTTCGAGTAAGAGAAATAACACAAGATGATTCACATATATTTTTTGCTGAAAACCAAGTTGAACAAGAGATTATAAACTTACTAAATATGATAAAAGAATTTTACACTGCTCTGCAAATAAAACCTAAATACTTCTTGTCAACTAGACCTGATAATTTTATTGGAGAAACTGAAATCTGGGAGAAAGCTGAACAAGATCTTAAAAATGCATTAGACAAACAAGGTTTAGAATACGGAATAAAAGAAAAAGATGGGGCTTTCTATGGTCCTAAAATTGATGTAGATATAAACGATGTTTTAGATAGGTCTTGGCAAGTAGCAACTATCCAACTTGATTTCCAACTCCCCGACAGATTCAATTGTAAATACATAGACAAAGACGGAAAAGAAAAAACCCCCGTAATGATTCATGCTGCTATTTTTGGTTCCTTTGAAAGAATGATCGGTATTTTGATTGAACATTTTGGAGCAATTTTTCCTCTTTGGTTAGCCCCTGTTCAAATTAAAATATTATCAGTTTCAGACAAACAGAAAGACTATGTTAAAAAAATACATAAAAAATTAATGGAACAAGATTTTAGAGTTGAAGTTGATTTAGACGACGAGTCTCTCGGAAAAAAAATTCGTAAAGCTAAAATGGAGAAAGTCCCTTATTTATTGATCATCGGCGATAAAGAATTAGAAGACAATAAAGTGACCGTTGAAAGCAGAGAAAAAGGAGATTTAGGACAATTATCCTTAAAAGATTTTATTGAGAAAATTAAAGAAGAAATTAAAAATAAAAAATAAAAAGGCAAAATAAAATCTCGGGAGGTTGAACCTCCCGAGATTTTATTTTGCCTTTTTATTTAGTTAATTAGCCATAAAGAAAATTCTTTCTATCACAACTCCTTCATCTGATAACCCCGTATAGGGAACTTGGCTAAGATAGATAAAAGTTGAACTTGATTCTTGAGTAAAAGGAGAATAAATACTTGCTAAGTTAACAGTCGGCTGGTTAGACCCACCACCGCCTCCCCCACCGCCTCCACCGCCACCACCGCCACCACCGGAAGTGACAGAAATAGAAACAGAACAATTGACAGTTCCGTTAGGACCTGTGAAAACACCACTGTAAGTCGTCGCATCATTAGGAGAGATGGACAAAGAACCACTAGGATTAACTGAACCAATTCCGTTATCAATAATCGCTGATGTCACATTAGTCGATGACCACGATAAAGTTGAACTACCTCCTCTTGCTATAGTATTTGGATTAACTGTTAGAGAACAAGTCGGGTTGGTTGGAGGCGGTGTTGTAGTTACGGTGACTGTGGCTGCACAAGTGGCTGTGCCTCCGGTGCCTGTGACTGTTCCAGTATAAACTGTCGTTGTCGCTGGAGAAAGAGATTGACTACCAGTAGGGATAACAACGCTTCCGATGCCTTGATCTATATTTAAAGAAGTCGCATTCGTTGTTGACCAAGATAAAATTGTGCTACTGCCAACAAGAATTGAAGTTGGTGTGG
>Ga0210057_1004028_pt1 | contig 19839 bp, 22 predicted proteins | sample CryGeyCG2114_010_2_FD_183968 | JGI IMG/M metagenome (GOLD analysis project Ga0210057, IMG submission 183968) | Groundwater microbial communities from aquifer - Crystal Geyser CG10_big_fil_rev_8/21/14_0.10 (SPAdes) (version 2) | ecosystem: Environmental > Aquatic > Deep subsurface > Groundwater ...
TGCTTTATCAAAAGTTTTGTTGGTTTCTACAGTATAATCAAGTTTCATATTTTGCATCCTTAAAATAATAATTTCTTTTCAGCTTTATTTAATCATAAACAATATGAAGCTAAGATGAAATACTAAATGAACCTTATTTATTCTAGCTCGACGCAATCTTTTCCAATGTTTTCATAAAATGCTCGAATTGTTTTTCTGATGTAAATTTATCTTCAACGGTTTTTATTCCTGTTCTTATAAATTTATCTCTTATTGAATGGTCTTTTATAAGTATTTCTATCTTTTGAGCTAAGATACTGGAATCATTAGGCAGAATTAAGTAGCCATTATAGGAATCGCTAACAATCTCAGGAATACCGCCTACCTTAGTTCCTATAACAGGTAAACCGCAAGCCATCGCTTCAATAAAAACCTGACCAAATGTCTCATTCTCGGAAGGTAAAGCAAAGATATCAGATGCTCCATACACTTCAGGCATTTCATTTAATGAAAACATTTTTATGATAGTTTTTGTTTCTATATTATGAAGTTTTGTATAACCCAAAAGCATTTCATATGTTTGGTTAAACTCGTTTATTAAATTATCGGGTGGTTTACCAACGGCTATAAGGAGACGTAGATTGGGATAACGGGGCGAAAGTTTTGAAAAAGCCCGAATTAAATCAATTATTCCTTTTTCATGGAGTATGTTTTTTCTACCATGAATAATTCTACTAGCGGTAAGAATAATTTTATTTTCAGGTAGCAGATGTAATTCTTTTTTTAGCTGATCTTGTGTTGTTGTATTTTTGTAAAACCTTTTTGTGTTTACGCCTAAATAATCAGTAGTCAAACTGTCTATATCCGCACCTTTCTTGAAGCAATCTCCTGCAACGCTTTTACTAACGCAGCTTATTTTATCCCACATAAGCTGGTTAACCAGTTCTACTTGAAGATCGGTTACCGCAAAAGAATGGAGCCTTAAAATTAATGGAATTTTATATTGTTTGGTAATCATGTTAAGAAGCAAGCTATACGCTGGAGGGAGGCCGACATGGAAATTTTCAGCGCAAACAATGTTAATTTTATGTTTAGTGAGGATATTTTCTATCGTCTTGGAAAACGAACTAGCTTCTCTTGATATATCTTTAACTGAAGCAGTTTTAGACAGAGCAAGATTTTTATCAAAATAGGTAATAACATTTCCGATTTCTTCTATGTAATTATCTTTATCGGTGGGTAAAACAATAATTGTCTTAAAATCTAATTGATTTTTACAGTAATCTATTAGATTGCTCACATAACGCTCGACACCACCCACGCTTAATAATGGAGAATTTGGACTAATAAATAAAATGTTCATTGTACTTTGACTCGCCATGTTAATGGCATTTTGCCTGATATTTTCAGCGGTTGTTCCTATTTTAACAGAAGAACAAAAAAGATTATAGAGATGGTAAAGGAATCGCTTTGAATCTTCAGCTTTCTGTAGTCTCCTGATATACTATTTTTATAATGTTTCCTAATTTCGTCAGCTTATGCTAATTTATTTTGCCGGCCCGCTCTTCTCCCAAGCCGAGAAACAATTTAACCTATCTTTAACTCATGCGCTGGAGAAAAACGGTTTTACTGTTTTTTTGCCTCAGAGGGACGGAGTAGAGAGCAGCAAATCTGAATATAAGGATTTACCAAAAGAAGAAAGAAGAAAAGATACTTGAAGCTGATATTTTTCTTTTTATTTTAGATGGGAGGGTCCCCGATGAAGGAGCGTGCGTTGAATTGGGAATTGCATATGCTCAAAAAGAACTGCTTAAAAAAAAGAAATTGTTGGTAGGTTTTATGACAGACAGCCGGGTAGCATTTATGGGAGGAAGGCTTAATCCAATGATAAAAGTGCCTTTAGATGCCTTGGTTGAAACAGAAGAAGAGTTGCTAACGTTACTTAATCAAAACATAAATAACGATTAAGAGCGGGATCATAGTATAATCCTTTTTATAAATGGTAACTTTAGAGAGCCTTACAAAAGAAATTGAGCGAATTAAAGCAAGAAACAAAAAGGTTGAGGTTGATAAAGCATGGGAAACCAGCACAACACGGAAGTTGCTTCTTATTCTTTTTACCTATATCTCAATTGGTCTTTATATGTTTGTCATTGGAGTTTCTAATCCGTGGCTGAACGCCGTTATTCTCAGTATCGGTTTTTTGCTTTCAACTCTTACGCTTCCTTATTTTAAAAGTTACTGGATTAGGAAGAATAATAAATTCTGAAATCGTCAACTTTAGTCAGCTAGTTTAGAAGAGAAACATGACGTCAGCACTTTAGATAAAATTATTTATGACACATGATTATGAGGTATCTCCATTCTCAAGTATTGATAATCTTTGTGATTATTTAAAACGAAAACCAGTAGACTATGGCTCTATCGTCGATCCCTCAACTCAGGTCCTTGCATTAGGTGAAGTACATACGAGAGAAATAACTAAGCAGGAAATAATAGATAATCTTAAACGGTTTAAAGAACTAGGTTTTACTCACCTAGGACTAGAGGCATTTCGAAGCGATTTCCAAACGGAACTCGACGAATATCAAGAAACAGGAGAAAATGAAGAAGCAGTTGTAGAGGATATTCAAAACAGCTTCGGTAAATATTCACCAAATACAACTATGCTTTATTTACAGATGCTTGATCAAGCAAAACAAATAGGAATAAAGACAGTCGCAATAAATATGCCTAGACCTATGTATGAAAGTAATCAAGGTCACGGCTTAGATGCAGGTAGTTTAAGAGATCAGTGGATGGCAGAAATGGTCCAAAGAGTTATTGAGGACAAAAATGAACGTAAGATAGTTACTTTTACTGGTCAATATCATGTGGAAAGTTCCCCACGGACTATGGTAGGGAATTTAGCACAACATGGTGTTAAAATTGTTGGCGTAGACTTCGCTGGAGGTGCACCATCTAAAAGGAAAGCGTGTGAAATAGCAGCATCAAAAATAGGAGCTAGCAATGAAAGATTTATGGTTAAGTTTAATGCTAATGCTCCATATGATTGGATAATACATTTACCTCAAGTAGAAGGTGAGACAGAGATAGAAGTATTGATGGGAATGTTATCTCAACAACCCATTCCACTTATGAATAGATTCTATGTATGACGAGACGTAGAATTCTAATATACTCCATTTCCCGCAGCCTTTTTTAATGTAACTTCAGCAACTCTTGGTAATTTTTCTTTTGGCGTTAGTAATTCATAACAAAAGCTTCAAAAGGCTATAAAGTAATACATAATGTCTTATAGTATAATATAGTATGAATGAATTTTTTAAGATAGGGAAACTCGAAGAACACTTTAGAGAAACTATTGGTGGGATTAACAGAGATGGTACTCCGCATCGCTATTACCCGTTACCATGCAAAGACTACCTACTTGCCCCACTAACATTTGAAGCAGAGAAGTTGCTGGAAAGTAATAGAATTAAAGTCGGACTTGTGGTTGATTTAGGATCAGGGACAGGAAAATCTCTCCTAAAATTATCCAGGCATTTCCAAGCACCAGGGTTAGGACTCGAAATACGTACAAGTGATGTAGAGTATGCTAGAAAATTTGGTCAATTTCTAGCAGAAAAGCATGGATATGATGAGCAAGTACATTTTGAAAGATGTAATATCTTTCCACCGGAGTTAACACCTTTTCTAGGCGCAGAAGCCATCTCATTTATGCAAGCACAAATGCCATGTGCAAACATCACTGAATTTAAGTCAGTCATTTTTGATCCAAGCACCGTGCTGTACATGTATGGATACTATGACTATGTCTTTTTACTTTCAGAGTATCTGTTAAGCCATATGAAGCAAAAGCAAATACTTATGTTGCCCTCGGTACAGTTTGAAACTGATACATTAGCCCAGCAACTGATAGCAAGACGCTCAGAGTTGGATTTCGGATACTTGGATAATCAGTGTGGAACCGTGTTAATGAAAAAATAGGTTTATTATGTAAAAATTGGTCTTGACAATGTGTTTTGTTGAGAATATTCTCTTTAAAGATAAAGTATGAGCGTAGATTCAAGTGCAAGCCAACATGGTAAAGACACTCTTAATCGTTCCGCAGAACACCTAAACGGAAACCTGAAGGGTAAGGATATACTCTCCGTTGCGCAGTTTGATAGGCCAACCCTTGACCATGTTTATAACTGGAGTTTAGAAATGGCTAACATTGTAGAGGGAGATAAACCTGCTGATTTCCTGAGTAGAAAAATTTTGGCAAACCTTTTTTACGAACCATCAACACGAACTTCATCCTCGTTTACAGCTGCAATGCAAAGGTTGGGCGGAAACGTTATTCCTATTAATGGAGTTCATTTTTCATCAGTTGCAAAAGGGGAGAATTTAGAAGATACGGTTCGCACCCTTGAACAATACGCGGATGTTATTGTTTTACGTCACCCTGAAACAGGTTCTGCTGCAATAGCTGCAGAGGCAGCGTCTAAACCATTAATAAATGCCGGCGATGGTGTTGGAGAGCATCCAACACAAGCGCTTCTTGACTATGTAACAGTCAGAAAAGAACAAGGAAGATTGGATGGCCTCACGGTAACTATGTTAGGAGATATGAAGAATGGAAGAACAGTTCATTCGCTAGCAAGGCTTCTTTCTCTTTATGATGTTAAACTTAATTACGTTTCGCCTGAAATTTTAAGGATGCCTCCTAAAATCATGGAAGAATTAGCAACTAAAGGACTGCAACAGTCGGAGCATGAAGATTTAGCTGAAGTATTAGGAGATACCGATGTGCTTTACGTTACGCGAGTACAAAAGGAACGGTTTGATGATCCTGCTGCTTATGAATCTGTAGCAGGTCTCTATGTTATTACACCCGAAACCTTACAGGCCGGAAAAGAATCACTTACACTGATGCATCCTTTACCTAGACTTGGAGAAATTTCCAAAGACGTTGATGCTTTTACTAAAAATGCAGCCTATTTCAGACAGATGAAGAATGGTTTGTATGTAAGAATGACCCTACTGGCAGGAGTATTGGGAAAACTACCTGCTTAGAAAAAGTCTTAGTTTTGAAATCGTCAACTTACAATATACAAAATATAACTGTTAAAAATAAGCTCATTACTCTGAGTAACGATACAAAAAGCAAAAATAACTCTTATTTTAGTTGGTTTTTGAGATAAACACTGGAGAATATTATGAAAAATAATAAATTAATTATTGATATTATTGTCATAATTATCTTAACAGCCTTGGGAATTTTTTTAGTAAAAACTCAAATTTTACCCCGACTAGAATTCCGATAAATGAAAATTGCTTATATCTCAGGAAAAATTGAAACAAAGAATCGAGAATGTTTTGTTGGAAGTCAAAAGGTTGATTGTCCACAGGGTAATAAAGCATTTACTTCTGCGGGTGATAAGCTCGATTTTTTACCACAAATTCCTTCCTTGGAAAGACGTAGTGATCCAATTTTCTTCATAATTCTTCTGGCAATAATTATCTTTTTTTCCGTCTTAGCTATATCTGGGATAAAAGTTTTTGGTAAAACCTTAGCAGAATATATTAGACCAATTTGGTATCTTATTCTTATTTCCATTGTGGCTGTGGCCTGGCAGTACTTGTTTGGGCTTAAAATAGATGATGGTTTAATGTCAATAAGGATAAGCCAGTGGGTTTGGGAAATTTGTATTGCCGTTTCTGCTTATAAATTAATTAAGACCGCAGATTTTGGCTATGGCAATTTGTTTGTTTTGGGAATCTTATATAGCCTGTTTATCCACGGATTAAAGTTAACTATTAGATATCTGTTCTACGAAAAGGCATTTTTATATTTGGCTGATAGATTTTTATATGGAAGCCTACTAGTGATGGTAATTATTTTTATCGGCGGTTCTTTGTTTGTTTTCTTCCGGCGAAGGGGAATCCTTAAATTCTAGGCAATCAGGTCAATTATTTTTTTTTGATAAAAAAGATGCAACGTGTATTGGCAAGTAGCAAAAATGAACTTACCAAGTAGCCATAAACAAGAATAACCTGTAACTAGTCTTTTAAAACAAAGATCGGTTCATCAGTACTCAAACTGACATCTGCCGCATCTTTAATGACTCGGGAGCCATCAATATGAGTAATTGTAACTTGCCCGGTAATTTCTGCCGGCATTTTTCCTGACCATAGAGCATAGACCGCTTTATTCTTAACGATAAATTTATATTGACCGTAAGCAATCTTTTCGATTTTAGAAAAACCACTAATCTTACGGTCAATCATTTTTAAAGTGGCAAAAAAAAGTCGTGGCTGTTTATCAGTATTAAAAGCCATTGAAGAACCGACAACATAATCATCGCCAATCAGATCAATAAAGATAACTTGAGCGCCATTGGCAAAAGCCAAGATAGAGTCCTTAAAATACAAAGTGGCTTGAGCGTTCTCGCTTAATTTGGGCAGAGCTTTTCTCTGGTTTGGCTGGGTATTTTGATTTGGAGATTGTTCCGGACTTCCACTCGGCATACTTCCGCCGCAATCCAGTGGACACGCATTAGGGGTTGCTTTTTCAAACGCATCACAAATCCCATCACCACATTTGCCACCAGATGGCGGCTGATTCAGTGATTGTCCGGGTTGCGTTGGTTGTAGTGGTAAATTAGTCTGGGTTTGACCTGGTCCTTGAGCTTCTCCGCCAGTCATCGGCGCCGGTTCGGAAGGAGCGCCCGAATAAATGCCGAACTCCGTTAGGTATAGAGGTTTCCTGCCGCCATTCTTATCCATCAAATTATTAAAGGCCACTAAATCTTTTTCAAAGGTAGCCGGGTCCAACTTAGCGCCTAAACTACGTTCAATATTATAATGAACATTAAAGTAATCAATATATCGGCCGCCGCCAAGAGCAAGAAATTTCGTCCAAAAGGCCTTAAACGAATCCGACTCGGGCATGCCAACTATGGGCATAGCACCGCCATTGGTTATCTTAGCATTCGGATCGGCTTTTTTGATAGTTTCCGAGGAAATTTTGAGCAGATCAAAATATCCCTGAGGATTATTTTCGTAGCCACCGCAATGGCTATCGTATTCATTGCCAATCTCCCAAACGGAAACATTATCCTTATAACGCTCAACCATTTTCGTCAAAAAAATTTTATATTCAGCAAGATCGTTCGGCGGACCGGCTTTATAATCATAAAAAGCAAAATCTATGGCGTTGCAGTTAGCAAACGGTGATGCGTTTTTTTGGTCCCAACCGGCAAAAGGCTGAACAACGGCCGAAACTTTAACACCGGCGTTTGTTGCCCCTTTTACATAAATATCAGTTAATTCCCAATCAAATTGTCCTTTTTTGGGTTCAATAACATTCCAGGTAAAATAATTGAAACCCCGGTCAATAGAAAAACCCGTGGCTTTCACCAGTTTTGTGCGGTCTTGAATAAGTTTTTTCAAATTGCTTAGAAGATTCTGATAAGCCGGGTCATCTTTTCTAAATTCAGTCCAACCTTTCCGGAGAGTATCTATTATGCCGGGTGTATGCATTGGAGCTTCGTTTATATTAAAAGCAATCATCGTACCAAAAAGACTGGAGTTTGGACTTGTTGTCTCCTCGGGAGTAGTTTTTCCTGACCAGAATTTCCACGATACTCCTGCTAAAAGAACCAGGAAAACAGCAATCACGGTCAACCTGATTACTCTCTGGCTAGAGATTATCTTTTTGACAGAAAGGACAATCTGCCAGTAAAATTTTATGCTTATACTTTAACTATATCAAAAATTCCTTGTCAATTTAATTTTAATGTTACCTTCTAGAAATATTAAGGGCGATATTTGCTAAACACTGATCTTTTTGGTTTGAGTTTGAGATTTTGTCACAAAATGTTTGGTCCCGCCTCAAACGGCTATAGTCACGGTAACAATTGTCTTTAGTTTCAATACTTTCGATTCTTTCACAAATAGAACTGCCTTTTTTTAACATGGCTAAATTATGATAACATTCACCCTCATCTATTTTGGAAGCGGATTGAGAACAAAGTGTTAAGTCTTTTGTGATAAGAGCTTGACAATCGATACGGTTCAAGTTGCAAGGGGCAGTACTTTGAGTTGTCATTGCCAGACATAATTGATGCTCAGGTTGATCTTTTAAGACTTTATCACACATTGACTTACTGATAACCATTAGGTTTGAAGTATAGTAATTTGTACTGATAAAGTGGACATAGCATGTACTAATTCCATGGGGACGATCTAATTTATCACAAAAAGTTGGGTTGACGGAAATGGCGACTAAATTCTGATAACAATATTGGCGGTTGCCCGCGGAAACATTATGGCAAAAAGAATTATCTTCTTTGGAAACAGCCAAACAAACATTTTTAGGGTCGCCATTCAAATCCTGACAGTATTTTTCATCTTTATTCACCAGGGCCAAGCATAAATACTTAACACCATTCTGATTAATTTTTTGGCAAATTTGGCTGGCTGAATTATTGGGAACCGAATCAGAGATTTGCTTTGGCCGAAAAAAAGGAAAAACTACAAAAATTAAAAGAAAAACTATTCCGGTGATTATTACCCAATATTTCTTTTTTCTTTGGTTTCGCCAACAATCGGTTCACAGATGTTGTTTCCGCAAACTCCGCTTTCTTGACGCATTGCATTCAGTTAGTGGTACGCAAGAACAAACTTATGCATCATTGAAACGAAAAGTGAAACAACTGGGAACTCCAGGTGCTGTGTGCTATACGCAAGACACAGGCATTGGCTCTCCGCAAAGTGGAGTAGCGGCAAGATACGATGCTCTATCCCAAAAAAAATAGATCCATCTTTTTTTACTCCTAATGTATTTACACACGAAGCTTTTCATTTATTATCGGATGCTCGCCAGAGGAACTCAGAATAGGGCTATTGCAGGGAACACGCACGGGGTTAGCAATTGAGGGAATAAACGAAGGATTTACGATAGTCCTTTCATTTTTCTCTGATTATCGAGTTGATATTCGAAACGAGAGTGATGTTTTGCCGACTCTAAGAGAACTATTTGATGAGGAACCTGAATTTCAAAGATTAAATCCCGCCTATCAATATATGGCAAAAAAAGTCATGGATGCCGTTTTTAGTGGAACACATCCTCAGAACAGACCCCATCCATTTTATGGATTAGCAGACGCATATTTGCGCGCTGATGCTGCTTCTTTTTTTGATATATATGCCTCACTCCTAAGCAAACTAAGCGTCTGCTTCAGAAATAACCTATAGTTTTGACTTATGGTTTCACGAACTGTAAAATTGATACATGACACGCAAGGGCGGGGAATATATAGCTGAGAATTCAGGTCATCCTCTGTACTTATCTCCTGAGGCGCAAGAGTATGTTAGATTGCGGTTTAATGAATTGGCAGTATGCGCAGGCTCCTACGATATGCTGGTATTTCTTGATCGATCAGCTCGAGCGCTCTATCCCGGATTACGAGACGTTATGCGAAGCAATGGCACAGCGATGCCCCTTATCAGATTCTTAAATTATGGTACTGAAAAAACATGGAAAGTTTTTTGGAACTCCGAAAAAACCATGAATAACGCAGTTAGTAATCCACTGGTATTAACGGATTTTCTGTCCGTACTTCCGGAGAACTCACTGGAGCACTTGCACAAATTACTCTATCTTGATGAGCCCATACGAAGACTTATAATTGACGAGATGACGATAAGCGGTGCAACTCAATACACCCTACAGGCATTACTTAATGCACTGTCATATGAAGGCAAAATTGATTTCACTTCATTTATTAAACCCGATAAAAACCATCTGTTTATACGCTATGACAAGCAGCCGGCACTATTTCTAACCTCATCATCAATGTTTGGGTCAAATAATAGTGAAAATCCATTGCAGATCAAACCTCCTCAGGAAGACTATAGGAGAAGGAGAGAAGAAATCCGACAAGCTCTGCACACTCTGGCCATAGCCAAAACATAACCAGTATGTGTGATTAGCTTGCTTAGACACATATTGATGATATAATCTGTCTCAATAACTATAAGATGTTCCAATGAAATCATATAACGACACTCCATTATTAAGTGCGTTTAATCGAGTTGGTAATTCAGTCATTCAGTGGTGTACCCCGTCAATACATATGGAAGTTCCCCGTGTGTCTGATATATACGGAAATGATGTTTCCGTTTCCTATCACTCACTGGGTAACCCCTGTACCAATACCGGCATTTTTTTAGCAGCACATCAGCTGGCTGCACAGGCATACGGAGCCGATTACACACTGTTTTCCGTTAATGGCTCAACCGGCAGCAACTTTATTGTACTTCGTGCACTGAAGCGCCAACTGGGCAAAATAAAACTGTTGGCGCAAAGAAATGTACATAAATCAATCGTTACCGCTGCTGAGGATTATGGTATTGATATTACGTATATTCCGCTGCGCTATCACAACGATCTCCAGATCTTTATTCCCAATACGATTGATGAGATTGTTGCGCAAGTAAAACAGTACAAGCCCAATGTACTGCTGATAACCAATCCTACCTATGAGGGCATCTCTCTTTATTTACCCGAGCTTATAGAAAAAGTAAAAAAGATAAACAAGAATTTAATTGTCTTTGTTGATGAGGCATGGGGTGCCCATTTTGCCTTCTCAAAAAAAATGCCGGTCTGCGCTATGCAAGCCGGAGTGGATATTTGTGTTCAAAGCACCCACAAGCAAGGATCAGGACTGCAGCAAACATCAATGATCCACTGGAAGAAAAAGCTCATTGATTACGACTCAGTCTTGGATAGTTATACTGCATTAACCACGACCAGTCCTTCGTATCATTTGCTTGCCTCATTAGACGGGGCGCGTCACTTTATGCAATACCGAGGTGAGGGAGTGATTGATGCCGCTATAGAGCGTGCAGCCTATATGAGAAAACAAATTAATCTCATTCCGGAGATCCATGCCTATGAGCCGCGCGAATTGATTCGTGCCGCTGGAGCAGGACGATTACAAATTGATGCCACTAAAATACTCCTGCACCTTCAGGGACACTCGGGAATGGAACTGTCACAAAACCTTGAGCAGAAATATGCCATTATTGTTGAAAAATATGAGTCGGAAAATATCCTGCTTATTATGAAGCTACAAAATTATAGGGAAGAAATCGACAATACCGTAGACGCCATTCGCAAAGAAATGCGGTTATTAAGTAACGAGAAAAAAATAAAGTTTCCAGAGTTTCCCTCTGTCATAGAAAAGAAAATGCCTGCGTATAGAGCTGCAAAAAGCGCCATGCAATCGATCAAAATCAATAGTGCCATCGGCCGCGTCATGGCTGAAAATATTATTCCCTATCCTCCGGGCATTCCATTGATAGTCAAAGGTGAGATTTTTCAGGCTGAGCATCTGCAATACTTAAAGGCCCTTAAAAAAACAGGTGGTCTTATTACGGTTATGATGAATGATAAAACTATTAATACAATTATAGCAGTTAAACAAACAGCATAATGGCAGAACAGGGTACCGGCTATGATTCTCGCTTACAAATACGACAGGGCATGTTGGATAAGGGATTGGTTCCATATCCTCAAGATGGCCACCGCACTCACACGACTCAGGAAGCGCTTGGTCAGGAATTGGGAGAACGGGTTACTATAGCGGGACGAATCAAGTCGATGCGCGGACACGGAAAAATTATATTTATCGATGTTGAGGACGAGGCGGGCCACATTCAAACCGTGGTTAAATCGGACCATACGGAAAATTTTAGTGACTTAAAAAATATTGGTCTTGATGATTTTTTTCGTGTTGACGGTGTGCGCTTCGTCACGCAACGTGGTGAGCAGAGCGTATTGGCTGATAAAATCGATCTGTTGTCAAAAACACTGCGCGTGTTGCCTGACGGACACAAAAGCACCATGACTGACGAGGAAGAATTACTACGCAATCGGTCAGTTGATATGGCAATTCATCCAGAATTGCGCGGTGTGCTTCAGAAAAGATCCCACATTATTCAATCAGTACGACAAACCCTGGACGATCGCGGATTTATTGAGTTGGAAACGCCCACCTTACAGTCACTGTATGGAGGTGCAAACGCCCGCCCGTTTACTACCCATATTAATGCGTGGGACATGGATATGTATCTGCGTATTTCTCCCGAACTGTATCTGAAGTATTTAATCATGGGCGGTTTTGAACGCGTATATGAAATAACCAAAAACTTCAGAAACGAGGGGGTTGATAAAACACACAATCCCGAGTTTACCATGATGGAATGCTATGCTGCATACTGGGATTACCACGACATGATGAATTTGACCGAAGAAATTTATGAACAGGCCGCCTTTGCTGCAAACGGATCACCGATTGTAACGTATCAGGGCACAGAGCTTGATTTCAGTCAGCCATGGCGCCGCTTAACCATGCATGATGGTATCCAGGAATACCTGGGTATTGATGTCAATCAGCTCAGTGATGAGCAGCTTCAAAATGCCCTGCAGGCTCATAACATTAACTACGAAGGTCAATGGGTCCGTGGTTTGGGTATCGCAAAGCTGTTTGAGCCGGTTGAAGAGCATTTGATTCAACCAAGCTTTGTCACTGATTTCCCACGCGAAACCACCACATTGTGTAAGCCACACAGAGATAAACCTGAGCTGATTGAACGTTTTGAGCCGTATATCTGGGGTATGGAAGTGGGGAACGCCTATACCGAATTAAATGATCCGGTATTGCAGCGCAAATTCTGGGAAGAGGAACGCGAAGGCGATCCCGAAGCGCATCCCCTCGATGAAGGCTTTATTAGGGCAATGGAATACGGCATGCCGCCCACCGGAGGACTGGGGTTGGGCATAGACCGCATGACGATGCTCCTCACTGATCAAACTAAAATCAGAGGGGTAATTCCGTTTCCAACCATTAAATCAACGCGATAGTGATTACACTTGATTACAGCAATACTATAGGCAAAATATTCTATTATATGTTACAATAAAAAAATTTATGTCTATAGATATTCAAAAAAATACAGGCAACGAAATATTAACGAGTATGGGTCAAGCCGGATTGCCAGACTATAGTCGTTCTGAAGGACGTGCTTATCAAACATTACTGCATGTGATTAATTCATGGGATGATATAGTGCAAGCTTACACCGCTCTCAGATCTGAAGCTTTAAACAGAGGTAGAAGAAGAGTTGTTCTTAGAGCTGAATGCTCTGGAGATGTAGATGTCTTTTCTGATGAACCATTTCCTGTGCCCATTGAGGTTGTTCTTCCTATAGGTATAGTGAGGCCGCAAAACAATGGGAATATAATTTACGCCGCAGAAAATTTCCATAATTCTCAAGTTCATGGAAACTATGGGGATCTAGCTTTATTTTGGTTTAGACATAATCAATTAGGAAATCTAGCAAAAACACCTCTTGATCGTATAAGAAAACTAGACAGCCCTTTTAGTTTAAGTAAAAAGCTTACCGAGGATGATATAGATGATCTTTATAAACTATGGAGGCCTTTTCGTTGGACAAGAGAAGGAGTAGAAAAATTCATTAAGGAAAAATCTGATAATATGTGGTTTTCTGGAGTCAGGGATAGACAAACAGGAAACTTGGTCTCTGCCTGCATGGGAGAATCGTTAAATTTCGGTAGTATCTTAGCTGTAGAGGGAACAGAATATTCTACCCTTCCTGAATATGGAGGAAAAGGCTTATGTACCGCTGCAGTAGTAGGACTTAATGCACAGGTTCTCAATGATACTATGAAAAGACAGGAAGAATACCCAGTAATTATTGCTGAATTTAATGTAGCTTCCCGCTCAGATATGGTAGGCTACGCTGCAGGAATGTATCTTCCTAACTTGATGAACCCTTTTTCTCCTATGCAAGTCTTGAGAAAGAATGTATCGGTTCTCGATAGCCTTGAACCGAACGATGTTAAATGGGAAGAACTAGGCGATGAGAAGCAACATTTTAGAGATGCTTTTAGAACAACGCATCGCTACTGGAGGGACTTTGTTCCGGGAATACTCCCCTTGCGTAATATTGAGGCATATTATGATAGTGATCAAAGAAAAGAAATTTTAGATATGTACGACAGATAAGCATGAAGATTATATATCCAATCAATTACAAAGAGCACGAACCTCAGTTTGAAATCTTTAATGGAGAAAAAGAAAAACACCAGGAAGTTAGTAAAAGAGTTGATTGTATACTCACCGCCATCAAAGATAGCTCGGAATTAATCGGCATCAGTAAAACAATAGTGCCCGTTAGGCTTCTTGAAAAAGTACATACCAAAGCCTATCTTAAAGCGCTTAAGTTAATGTGCCAAGGCATAAAACCTAAAAAATATAACTATCCTAACGTGTTTCCATTGCGCTCTCATGGTGCTCAAGATCTTAAAAGCCCAATAGCTATTCGCGGCCTTTTTTCATTCGATATGTATACGCCACTTTATAGAACAACGTATACCGTTGCACTCGAGTCGGCTAGCTGTGCTTACTACGCTGCTAAATTACTACACCAAGAAAAAAACCCCGTTTACGCATTATGCAGACCACCAGGGCACCATGCTGAAAAAGACCAAATGGGAGGGTATTGTTACATAAACAACACAGCGTTAGCAGCAGAATATCTAAGTACATATGGCAAAGTAGCTATTTTAGATGTAGATGTTCACCATGGGAACGGAACACAAGGAATTTTTTATGAACGAAATGATGTCCTGACAATCTCAATTCATGCTAATCCGGCATATAAATTTCCCTATTTCAGTGGAACAATAAAAGAAAAAGGGAGAAGATCAGGTATCGGCTATAATATAAATTATCCTCTACCGTTAGGAACTAATAATACGTATTATCATAAAATCTTACTAACAGCACTGTCTAAAATAAAAAGATACGACCCTCAATTCTTGGTCGTTGCATACGGAGGGGATACGCATATAGATGATCCAATTGGTGGTTTTAGACTAACGACAGATTACTTTGCTCAAATGTCTAAAGAGATTAACAAGCTGAATCTGCCTACTCTTATTGTCCAAGAAGGAGGTTACAATACTAACGTACTGGGCTTAAGCGTAAAGTCTTTCTTGAAGGGTTTTGTATGATATACCAAAACCACTATGGTGAGAATTAAGCAAAAGAATGACCTAATCGCCTTGCTAAGGTCGTTGGTTTCTCGGGATACACGATATGAGAAAAAATCGGAAAAAAATATCCGAAGTATTCTGCTTAAGGAACTGCGAAATAGGGGATTTTTGTGCGAAATAGTAATGACTGATGGTCGACCCAATATTTTGGCTGATAATAACAAGCAAGGAAAGTCAATCTTGTGCTATGGCCATACTGATACAGTTGGTGTTGTAAACGGCTGGTCAAAAAAACCGTTTCAGTTGACGATTCAAGGAAACCGAGCCTTTGGATTGGGTGCCTATGATATGAAGGGTGGTATCGCCGCACTGTTACGAGCGCTTACTAATACACACCGGCATATTAAAATACTGTTTGCCGTTGATGAGGAAAATATTTCACAAGGCGCCTGGGGAGTTATTGAAAAGCGGGGAAAAAATTTTGATGATGTTGAGTTGGTATTATCGGCAGAACCTAATTTTGGTTAATGAATGGGTAGACCTTGAGAGTTTAGAAACACTTTCTACTATGTATCACGCGTTATTAACAAGTTAGCTATATTAGCTTTAGTCAAAAACATGAATAATGTTTTGCTCGACAGGATCATTAAGGACGGTCTTGCTACGCTTTCAACGATGGATTCGGTTAGTTACCGCATCGATAACATTATTCTCGGTAAGTCTATTTACACCATGAAGGACTGCGATACCGTGTTTAGTGACATGAATCTTTGCTTAATACTATTTGAGCAGGGTTACGGATTTTCGTACTTCCAAGATGACATTGACTATGATTCAGCACAACAATGGGTAAACCAAGATGTGCGTGATGTATTAAAAACGGATATACCTCTCTATATTAAAGTTGCTTTAGCAGACGCCGTCTACTCTATGATTCATACCATAAACCACACCTATACCTACCGGCATTTCAAGGGGACTTTACGGGATAAAGCAACAGCCCGAGCGCAAGAGTTAGTGCGGGGTATTCCTAAAAAATCAAAGGTCGTGTTGCTGGGTGCTGTTGCAGAAATTATAGATGAGTGCAACAAAAAGGATATTGATTTAACCGTGCTTGATTTGGAGTCATCTAAAATTGGTTTACACTTTGATAAGACGACCATTCAAAATGGTCTTGAGGTTTCACAAGATACCATAGCGTCAGCAGATTATGTTATTGCAACAGGTATGATTTTTGTCTCCTGTACCGCAGATGATCTTTTCGAAAAAGCACGAGCAGGGAACTATAAATTAATACTGTATATGGAGACCGGATCAAACTTTGGTGGTAGTCTGATTGCACACGGTGCCCATAAGGTTCTATCCGAAATGTTCCCCTACTATGACTTTCATGGTGACACTAAGTATATAGTGCACCAAAAGAACGTTTAATATTATCCTATAGTTTTGACTTCCCATCCTCCAACAGGTATAATATAACTATGTCCAGTGAACACAATCCATCATTTGCAACTACGGTTGTCCGTCACATCAAGGACCATGATATCGATATTGATACCCTTAAGCGAGGTGCAAAACAACTGGTAAGATATATCGCTACTTCTCACTCAGAAGAGGCATCTATAACTGAGCCTATAGTATATTCAGATTTTCTAGGCCATGAAGGATTAACAATGGTCTCCTATGCCATGGCCGGGTTTTTGTCGAACTGGACCAAGCATGCTATTGATATACGCCTGTTTATGTTTCCTCCCTCATTTAGGCTTAATCTTGACATGGCTCAGGAGTCAACCGATACCGAAAAATATTTTGTGTATAATTCCCAGGCCGTAGCTGCCTTCCATGGGCCTACCTTTATTGGAGAATCGGGACCTTCTGCATGTGTTCCTAATAACGGATTCATGTTTGAAGGCGTTACGTACAGTCCTTTTATGGATACCAATCCTCCCGGAGAGCGCAGAGGGGCTATGATTTTTCATAGTAATGGTTCTGTAGAGCTTGCTGATGACCAAAAAAAGTGGGAACTACTTTCTGATCCGTCAGGAGTAAAGGCAATAAGCGGTACATCAGACTATATACGCACGAATGATTCAATAGTGAGTTTGAAACAAAAAGATAGGCCGCGACATCCCACGTCATTTTTACTACAAGAGCAAAACTCTAACAGATTCATCTACTGCCCGCTCTATAATCCAATATCGCGACCCACTATTCTACGTCTGTTTCAAACGCTTAAATCCGATTTTGGTTTAGGAGAATGCATGGGCGTAGAGCTTGAATATAACGGTGCTACCGGGTATATCAAAGGCAACCGTGACCCAAGTATTTTATACGCGCATCCCGGTCATGTGGGGTATAAAAGGATGGATCATTACTACTTTACCAAGTAGTCACAAGGGCCGTATGTCGGTAAATATCGTCTGTATAATGTGCAGAATGAGCCCCAGTTAACTGATCTTATGCATCTTGAACTACTGGTGGTGTGGACTGCTTTCTTCACACTACTAGTGTACTAAATTGATAAAATAGCCTCATAGAGAATGGATAATTTACGTACCAAAGCGCAAGAGTTTCTTAAGCATAGCCCCGCTGATATAGCGAGGGATCAATTTTTTCTCATTGATCCCATCATTATCGAAAAACTGGTAGAAAGTGCGTCGATTACTCAGCGCGACCGAGTACTTGAAATAGGACCTGGCCTGGGTTTCATTACGGAAGTATTGGCAAAAAAAGCACAAGAAGTATTTGCCATCGAGATTGACGAGCGGTTTAAACCAGTACTTGACACGCTGCCTAAAAACGTAGAAATACAATATGGTAATGCCTACCAGCTTATTAACAATTGGCAATTTCGGGAAAAGACAAGGCCATGTACCAAAACGGTTTCAAGCATTCCCTATAGCCAAGCGCAGAATATGCTCCATAATTACACAAATTATCCTTGGTATCAGGGTGATCTGGTATGGTTGGCTCCAAAATCACTAGCCAAAAAAATTAACCATGAACCTATACTGGGAGCATTCTTTAGTGCGCACATTGTAATGGATGTACCTAAAACAGCCTTCTATCCTCAACCCAATACTTCATCGGCGATTATCTTTTTTAAACGCATTGAGGACCCCATACGCAGCAAGAATTTTGCAATATATATGCGACGCTACCTCTACAACCACGAGCATGTTAAGGTAAAAAATGCAGTCCGTGAAAGCATTATTAGTGCAGCATGGGATTTAAAACACAAAAACATAACCAAGAATCAGGCGAGGGGATTAATGACGATATTGTCTCTATCTCATGAAGAACTTGAAAAACTTACTAATAATATCCTGCCAGAATATTATGTTACTATTCCAAATTTACTAACGCCGTGGTTTAATAGTTTGTAATAATAGTATGCAGGTACTGTATCACACACTTATTGATTCTCCTTTAGGAACCATGCTTGCTGTTTCCAACGAGCATGCACTGGTGGCTCTTGACTTTGCTGACAGTACACAGAATATTTTGAAGCAAGACACCATTGCTCAAATCACCAAGCCCTTAGCATCAATCAGAAGAGAACTCGATGAATACTTTAACCACCAGCGCAAGACATTTGCCACTTCCATTGCAGCTTTGGGAACCCCTTTACAGGAGAAAGTATGGGCCGCGCTTATTCATATTCCATACGCCGTAACCAAATCATACAGCGATATTGCACAATCCATACGAAGCCCCCAGGCTGTACGCGCCGTGGCAACAGCTATTGGCAAAAATCCATTGGTCATAATCGTTCCTTGCCACCGGGTCATTAGCAAAGACGGCAGTCTGGGGGGATATGGCGGGGGATTGAAACGAAAGCAGCAACTGTTAGCTCTTGAGCGACAGTGATTGTACATAATGTGGAATAGAATACTATTATGAAAACCGTTTTGTTATATATAATTATATCGCTCGCGCTTATTGAAGCGGGTTATATATACCTACTTAAGACCAATTCTATACCCGACGAATCCCTGCAGGCCATTCTGCCGATAGAGAAACCGTTGGAGGAATACTCGTTTGCCAATCTAAGAAAAACGTCATTCCCGTCAACGGATATTATCTTGGGTGAAGAGGTAAGCGAAACCGCCAGCTCGACCGCGCGCCTGTTTTATTTTTCTACACCGACAACTCCCCAGAGCACCGGCACTAAGAAAGTAAGCGGACTGATAAATATTCCAAAAGGCCCGGGCACCTATCCAGTTATTGTTATGTTTCGTGGGTACGTGCCTGCTGAAATATATAAACCGGGAATGGGCACACAGCCGTCTGCGTCGGTATTTTCCCAACAGAGATTTATTACGCTTGCCCCGGATTTTTTGGGGTACGGAGAGTCAGACAAACCTTCAACTAACTCATTTGAAGACCGATTTGAAACCTATACCACCGCCCTGTCTTTACTGGCATCAATTACAAACCTTAATAGTGCCCTTGAAAAGGAATTTGCAGGGCAGGTCAAAGCAGAGAGTAATCATATTAATCTCTGGGGTCACAGCAACGGCGGACACATCGCACTGGCAACACTGGCCATAACAGGGCAGAACTATCCCACCGTCCTATGGGCACCGGTTTCAAAGTCGTTTCCGTATTCAATACTCTATTATACGGATGAATATGACGATCAGGGAAAAGCAACCCGTAAAGCCTTAAACGATTTTGAGAAACTATACGATACTCAAGTTTTTTCTCCCCCTCGATACTACCGGTTTATTACAGCACCGATTGCGCTTTTTCAAGGGCGAAACGATCAGGAAGTCTTGCCC
>Ga0210057_1004029_pt1 | contig 19832 bp, 18 predicted proteins | sample CryGeyCG2114_010_2_FD_183968 | JGI IMG/M metagenome (GOLD analysis project Ga0210057, IMG submission 183968) | Groundwater microbial communities from aquifer - Crystal Geyser CG10_big_fil_rev_8/21/14_0.10 (SPAdes) (version 2) | ecosystem: Environmental > Aquatic > Deep subsurface > Groundwater ...
GGATGTCTAAGAAGCGAAATAGGTATGAAAAACTATGAAATAATGATGAGTTTGATATCAACATGGCAAAAACAAGGAAAAAATACATTCTATACACTACAGACATTACTTTAGCTTAACAAGTACGTTGCATAGAATTTTCTAAGATTAATTAAATAATAAAAAATGGTTTATTATTTCTTTTTTAATTCAATTTCAATTGTTGATACTCTAACTTTTTTGCCTTCTTTATTTTTGAACTCTTCACTGTTAATTCTTATATTTCTAATTTCAATTAGTTCTTCTAAGAATCTTTTGGCTGAAACTTCTGCAATGTCAACTGCTTTAGAAATAAATTTGCCTCTTGCTTTAACAACAACTTCTGGTGCACCTTGTGTTGTAAATTGCATTACAACTCCAGTAACATAGTTCATAAAAGCCTTGCTACCAACAAAAATGGTGTGGTCGTTTTCTCCCATTTGGGGATTATCTTCTTCCATTAGCATCTCCTCCTTTTAATGAGCATAATAGAAAATTACTCTTTTAGTTTTCTTACTAATCTAGTTAAGTAACCTGCTGTGATGTTTCTAAGTTTCTTTGATGGGATGTTAGCAACTTTAGTTACAATTTGTTTATTTTGTTCAAAGTCTTCACTAAACTTTTCTTTATGAAGTTCCATCAGTTTTTTCCCTGTTCTCTTAATCTGTGTAGTTTTTATTCTTCCCATATTCACACCTATCTTCTGAATTTATTTGATATTATTTATAAATGTTTTGTTTTTATAACCTTATTTCATGCTTAAACAAGGTCATAGATACTAAATTAGATGTAATCCTTTATATTTCTTTGCTTATATTCCCAAATTAACCATAAAACTAGCAAAATTGCGTCTATTCCAAGCATTATGGTGTTTCCCATCTCAGTAGGAGGTATAATGTTTAAACCTATTTGAATGCTTGAGAGTGGGTATAATGGTCGTACGTAGCCAGCTAATAATAAATCTAAGATTATATGTATAAATGTTCCTAAGGCTACCATTTCAAAAAATAAGAAATATTTTCTTTTTTTGTATAATATTAATGCTAATGCTAAAAAGAATATTGGAATAAATATGCTATGGAAAAACCATCTGTGAACCATTGATAACGGTACTTTACTGAATATGTTAAGAAACCAGTAAACTGTTATATCAAGATCTGGGATTAATCCCGAAATGCCTGCAACCAATACATAAAATGTTGAAAATCTTTTTTTAACAATAAAATCTCTTATGATTGCTACTATTAAAATTGGAACTATGACATGTGTTACTGCTTGAGGCATAGGAGTTTAATGATAGTAATGCTTTTTATAATTTGTGTTAGAATAATTTTTCAATTGTATCTAATGTATATAATATCATTGCTTGTGCTTGTGCTTGTGATGGGTAAAATACAGTTTGCTTCTTATGTACTGAAAATATTCTTACTTGGTTTACTAAATGAATCTGTTGTGTTAAGCCTGGATCTAAAGGCACTTTATTTTCCATCATTTTAGCTATTAGTTTACCTAAACCAATTCCTGGACTTTTTTCTAAGATATCATTGCCCGTTGAATCAAAATATTTTCTTTGAAGGCAAGTTTCCATAATCCTTCCACATAAAATAACTGTACTCCTGTAACAAGCTGATTCGTAACATTTTAATAATTCATTTATGTCAGCCATAACCTCATCAAAAATTTCTGAAGGGATGTTATTTGGAATTTTAAATTTAGTTTGTTCTTGTTGTGCTGGAATTAATGCTCTAATTTTTTGGATTACTAAGAGTACATTTTTAGTATCATTTTTATCGTAATAATGTCTTAATTTTTTTATGTAATCAATAATTGAAAGGATGTTTTGTCTAACCTCTTTTGAATTTTCTCCTATTTTCATTATATTCCAAGTATTTTCTTCTAAAAATTTTATTTGACTTATAGTAGTCCTTTGGGAATTTTCAAATTTTCTTTTTTTGAAAATATCTTTTGATACTGAATCAGTGTATTCTTTATAGTACTCACTATTTATGATTGAATCTTCTAATCTATCTAATGAGGCTCTAATATTTCTTGTATTCATTAAAAATATAAATAACTTGAAGCTTTTTAAGTATTTGTTCAAAACAATCGTTATTTCAAAAACTTTAATTATGAATATACATTTCTAATATTGATGGTTAAGTATGTTAATCTTAAATTTGATGGGAAAATAGTTCTAAATAAAGTGAAATATTGTGATACATTCTTTTCTAAAGTTTTAGGATTAATGTTTTCTAAAAAGCTTAAAGCAGATGAAGGGTTGTTGATTGTGGCTCGGAGGGAAGGGAGGGAGTCTACAATGATTCATATGTTGAATGTTTTTTTTCCATTGAATGTATTTTGGTTGAATAATGAATTCAAAGTTGTTGATAAGCAAGTAGCATATCCTTTTGAATTATTATTAATACCTAAAAATAAAGCAAAATATGTATTAGAAGTAGCTAAAGGAGTTTTAGATAGGGTCAAAATAGGTTCTAAATTTACAATTGAATCGAAAGATTTAAAAGACTTCTAGATAATAATAAATTAAAATGAAAGTAGAGATATGTGCTGTTGGTGGTTTTTCTGAAGTTGGAAGGAATATGACTGCTGTGAAGGTTGATAATGAAGTTGTTATATTTGATATTGGATTGTATTTGCCTAAAATAATTAATTATGAGGAAGAAGAAGGGTCAAGGCAAGGGTTAAGTAAGGAAACTATGATAGAAATTGATGCTGTTCCTGATATAACTATGATAGATCATTGGAAAGGTTTTGTTAAAGCTATTGTTACAACACATTGTCATTTGGATCATATTGGTGCGATGCCTTATTTGGCTCCTGAATATGATGCTCCAATTATAGGGACTCCTTATACTTTAGAAGTTTTAAAAACAATTTTAAAAGATGAAAGAATAAAAATTAAGAATGAACTTAAACCATTAAATATTAATTCAAAGTTAAGAATATCTAAAAATTTGACTGTAGAGTTTATTAATATGACTCATTCAACTTTGCAAACAGTAATGATTGCTTTGCATACACCTGCAGGTGTTATATTGTATTGTAATGATTTTAAATTTGATAATCATCCAATAATTGGAAAAAAACCTAATTTTGCTAGGTTGAAAGAATTAGGTGATAATAAAGAAGTTTTGGTAGTAGTTGCTGATGCTTTATATTCTAAAAAAGCAATGAAAACCCCATCTGAAAAGGTTGCAAGAGAAATGTTAAAAGATGTTTTGTTGGGAGTAAAGAATGAAGATAATGCAATCATTGTTACTACGTTTGCTTCGCATATTGCAAGATTACAATCTATATTAGATATGGGAATGAAGTTGAGAAGAAAAGTTGTATTTTTGGGAAGGAGTTTGAATAAGTATATTACTGCAGCTGAAAATCTTCATCTTGTAAATTTCACTTCAAAAGCAGAAATTTTTGGTTATGCAAGTAAAGTTAAAAAGGAATTAAAAGAGATTAGTAAAAATAAAGGTAATTATCTTATTGTTTGTACAGGGAATCAAGGTGAACCTGGTTCAATTTTGAGAAGGATGTCAGAAGGTGATTTGCCATTTAATTTTGATAATGGGGATCATGTTGTATTTGCTTGTAAGACTATTCCTGCTCCTGTTAATCTTGCTAATAGGGCTGTTTTAGAAGAGAAATTGATTAGGAAAGGTTGTAGACTTTTCAAAGATATTCATGTTTCGGGACATGCGGCAAAAGAAGATCATAGGGATTTGTTTGAATTAGTTAAGCCTAAACATATAATACCTTCTCATGGTAGTCTTGAACAAACTTCGCCTATGTCTGAGCTTGCAACAACTATGGGGTATGTTTTAGGTAAGACTGTACATTTAATGAGGAATGGTCAAATTTTAGAATTAGATTAGTTTTATTGATTTTACTCTTTCTTTAATATAATCTTTTTTTATGAAGTCTTTCATAAATGATTTTGCATCTCTGTAATTCCTATCCATGATAATATATGAGATGTTTTTTTCAAATTTTAAATTGTAGTTTTTCCATTTATTTTTGAAGTCATTTAAACTTGTAGAATTTTTAGGTGGGCCATAATGTTTTTTCTTTTGAGGTAATTTTTTCTTATCTAATATGAAATAAAATAATGCTGTTTCTGTCCAATCCCAACCTTGGTCTATTAAAATAAAATTGTTTAATTTAAGGTGCTTTGAGAAATGTTCAAAACATTTTAGAAGTTTTGCTCCAACAACATCTTTCTTTCCTTTTAGAGGTGTGGCTTCTATTAATATTAATTGTTTTCCGTTTGCTAATTCTTTAATATTGTTAATTGTAATTTCTTTTTTTATGAAAAAGATTGGAGATGGGTTTTTTAGATATGCTTTTGCTAATTCTTTGAATAATTTAAATTTTTCTTTTGATAATCCTGCTGATGCGTTCCTTTCTTTTTGAACAGGATCAATTAATATTAATGGTGATTTAGTTTTTGATTGATTTAATTCTTTAATTATATTCTTTTCTTTGTAATGTTTTTCGATATCAATAATTAAGTTACTATCCCATTTGCTAACTGCTTTTATTAATTTGTTAAAACTTTCATAATAAACTGTGAGAATCTCTAAAACATAACCTGAAAAACCTTTAATGTATGATTCAGCCCCATAAATCTTATTAGCTTTACAAAATGCTTTTGTGAGCCTCATCTCGTCGCAAAGGGATTTATGTTTCTTAACCCATTTTACATGGAATGGTGAAACATCAGTTATGTTTATTGCTTGTGATACTTTTTTTATGTCTAATATTGGAACTAATTCAATTGTGTAAGTCTCTTGCATAATTTGAAAATAATCTCTGCTTCCATGGACTTTGTCCTTTTTTTTGATATTTTTTAATGATTGTTTTAATATTTTTGAAATATCTTTACCTTCATAATATTTTGGATCAAATTTTACATAAATGTCTATATCATGATTCCCTTTAAGCCAAGTGTTTTTTGCAACTGAACCACCTAATGTTGGTAAGGCATTTTTAATCTTTATCTTTGAAAGCATAGCTTCAGCTATATCATTAAGTTTCTTTTTTTCTTCTAATGAAGGAGATATCCTTGCCAAAACTTCTTTCTTAGATTTATTCATGAAGGAAAAGTAGTTTACTAATAATATAAATGTTTCGAAGTGAAAAGGTTTTTATATACTTTAATCTTTCAATAAATATATGGTGGAACTTTCATATCTTTCAAGTTTATCTTGGTTATCAGTATTGTTATTATTTGGTGTGTTAGCTTCTATAGTTTCTATAAAATTTAAATTGCCACAACTTTTAATGTTAATATTAATAGGGGTTGGATTAGGGCAAACAAATTGGATTTATTTTGATGAAGCTTTTTTGATAACTTTTGGGATATTTGCTTTAGTTATGATTGTGTTTGATAGTACATCTAAATTTAAGTTAAGTGATATAGGGACAATTTATCCAAAAGCTTTGAAATTAGCTTTAATTTTTTTAATTACTAATCTGATATTTTTTACTTTGTTTACTCATTTATTATTTGATGGTGTTTTGACTGTAAGTTCAATTTTGATAAGTTTATTGTTTTCTTCAATGATGTCTGGGACAGATGCTGGTGCTGTGTTGGCAATTTTTAAGGATGCTTCTGAATCTAAATTGCCTAAATTATTAGAATTTGAGTCTATAATAAATACTCCTATAACTGTTATTTTTCCTTTGATAATTTTATTTTGGTTTGAGGGTTCATTGCATGCTGGAGATATATTTGTATATTTTATTAGGGGTATAATGGCTGGAGTGGGAACTGGATTTGTTTTAGGTATAGTTAGTTTTAGATTAATGAGGAAAGAATATCTTGAAACAATATCTCCATTATTGATTATTGCTTTAGCTTTAATATCTTATACTTTGGCAGAATATATTGGGGGTAATGGTGTATTGTCTGTAACTGCATTAGGTATAGTATTTGGTTGGGCTGTTATAACTCATAAATCTAATTTAAAGAAATTTGTTAAAATATTTACTAATTTTTTGACTATTATTATTTTTATATTATTGGGGTTATTGATTAAAATTCCTAGTGATAGTGATTTTTTGATTAAATCATTAATATTATTTGTAATCTATTTAGGATTAAGATTTGTTTCTGTATCTTTATCTTTTAGAAATGAAATAACCTTAAAAGAAAGAATCTTTATGTCGCTTAATGTTTCTAAAGGTGTTGCTGTTGCTGTAATTGCTTTTATTATATTAGCTAAGTTGGCTTCTCCTGGTATGTTGAGTAGTTCTGATGTATCAAGTATGCATACTATATTAGAACTAAGTTTCTTGTTTATATTGTATAGTGTTGTTGTGTCTTCTATTACTATGAAGTTTTCTAAGTTTTTTGTTAAAGACTTTTGATAGAAACTTTTATAAGAAATTGTTGTCTTTATAATCATATGAAAAATAAAATTTGGTTTTTATCTTTGCTTATAATATTATTATCATCTACAATTGTTTACGCGGGATTATTGGTTACTAGAGATAGTAATGATATAATTGGATTGAATCTAGATCATTTATGTATTGATACTGATGGAAATAAAATTTCCCCTGAATATAAAAGAGGTTATGTTCAAGATATTAATGGTTTATATTGGGATGAATGTAATGTAAATTTGAATGAACCTGATTTAATTGAAAGGGTTTGTAAAAATGGATTTGTTAAAGATCAAATGGTTGAATGTGAAAAAGGATGTTATCTTGGGGCTTGTGTAAAGTTTGCATTTTTTTCATTACCTGATAGGACACTTCTTCCGGCGTCACAAAAGTTTTTATCAATCCAAAGATTTACTGAAACTAGGTTTGTTGAAGATGAAACCGAATCAAAATATAAATTAAATTTGTTTAATTTAATTGACCTTACTGATATTCTTCATGATATTGATTTACGACTTAGAAAGCTAGAATCTAAGCAATGTAGCTGTGAACAAAGTTAAATTCTCTTTAATTGATATCGAAACTTTTATAAATCTATCAACTCTAATTAAGTACTATCATGAAAAGGGGTACACTTAGAATTATAACTATTTTGTTTGTCTTAATATTTTTGTTTGCAATACCTGCATCAGCAGGGTTACTTACAGATGTTGCTAATAGATTCTCATTAGGAAGTATGAGTATGATTACTGGCTTTGGTATCTTCAATATTTTCGGGCTTACTGGTAATGCTGTTGATGATCATGAGACTGGAGATATGTCTTGTCAAACCAATGAAGATTGTTTTGGTAAAGTATTTCTAGGTTCAACAAGTACTTCTGATAAATGTCAAGTATATGATGAATATGCTGATGAACAATTCTATATTAATCGTCAAGTTGACCCAAGTGCTACACAATGTGCTTGTGATAAATCTTTAAGTATTTGTAAACCTAGAACTTTAACTGAAAGTACTGGAATTATATTAAAGCCTACAGAATTAAGGTCTTGTGGAACTGATGCTGATTGTCAAGGTAAAATAGAAAAATGCACCTCTACCCATGGTGTTACTATAAAGAAATGTAAAGAAGTAGATTGTACCCAAGCTTCTGATTGTGATGGCAAATTCCCTAGAACAACATGGAGTTCTGGTGAAATTTTAAGAAATCAACCTTGTGATCAAAATGCAGAGTTTCCTCAAAAATGTTTCTGTAGTAAAAGTAATTGGTGTTCTACAAGAGATGGAACAGAACAATGTGCAAATGCAGATGCTTGTGGGATTGGTGAAATTTGTACTGCTGGAAAATGTGTTGATGCGCCAAAATTAAATCTTATGCTAAATCCAAAAATTCTTCAAGGAGTATTTCCTACTACAAGTGGTGATGGTGCAACAGATAAGCAAACTCAAGCAAAAGCACTTTATGATGAATTAATTGTTAAATTAGATAATTTAGAGGGAAGAGTAGAAGTATTAAATACGGAAAATGGAATTACTGGTGCTTTTACTGTAGCAGATTTATCAAATTCTAATATGTTAGCAAATATAGGTTCTGTTGCTGAAACAAATATTCCTGCAGCAGATTCTTCTGAAGGTTTTACTCAAGATGAATTGGCAAATTCTGGTTTGTTTTCTGATGAACCAGTTCAAGAAAATTTAGATTCTAATTTAGCTGAGGCTATGGGGAATTTGGCTGGAACAAATATTCCTTCATATGTTGTTCCTGAGTCTACTAATTGGTATAAAACTATTGTAATTCCTGCAATAAATGGGAGAATGATTGCTTTAGAAAGTGATTTATGTGCTTTGGCACAATTAGTTGACGGATTAGATTATGGTGGTTTGGTACTTTATGATGGCGATGAAATTTGTAGTGGTTTAGTTGAAGGTGTAGTGGCTAGACCTTATGTAGGACCTCGAGTTGAAAATCCTACCTTTTTGAATAATTTGTGGTTTAGTTTATTTAGTAAAGCGCCTATACAGCAAATGGGAGGTATTCAACAATGAAAATTTTAAATAAAATTGGATTAATATCATTGATGATTTTAATTTTGTCAATGTCTGTAAGTGCAGTAAATATAGTTAAAGAAGATTTAGATTTAGATTATACTACTGTAGATTTAACCTCCACAGAAACAGTAAATGCTTTTAGGTTTGTAACTACTGGTGATTTTAGTATAGGTGGGGTAGATATTGTAGAATTAGTAGCAGTATTTGATGGGACTCAACCTGGATTGTATTATAAGGTAGATTCAACTTCTTCATATCAATTTTTGAGTTTGCCTGATTATGTTAATTTTGAGGTTTTGGAAATGAATAATGCAGAGTTTGTAATTTATCAACATTCTAATTTAAGAGATATGAGTATAGATGAAGCTATTATTAATTCTTTAACTTCTGAAACAATTGATGTGGATAATTCACCTATATTTTTAGTTGCTTACAGTGGAACTAGGCCTAATGTTTTAGAAACAAGTGATAGTGAAGGTTGGCTTTTCTTTTTGCTTGAAAATGGTGATATGATATTTTTAGATCAAGGATCAGGTCAATCTTTAGCCCAATCTCAAGGTGGTGATGGATCTTTACATTACTATACTATGCCACAATTATTGGAAGTGTCAAGTCCATTAACTGGACAACAAATACAAGAAATGGCTCATGAATTAGGAGTGCAAGCTCAACATCAAGCTACTCAAAATGGTATTGTTGGTGTTGATGCTTGGGATACAAATCAAGCTTGTTTTGATGCAGATAATTCTAATGTTGATTTAGAAGCATCTTATACAACACCTTCATATGCTTATACTGATGATGGAATGGTTATTTCAGATAGGTGTCAATATGATGCACAAAGTATTGTAGAAGTTTTAAGTGAAGCTACTTGTACATCTGATGGAGAATTATTAAGTGTGGAAACAGTATGTACTAATGGCTGTAGCCAAGGGAAATGTGGTCCTTCTGTTCCAGTAGCATTTTGTATTGATACTGATCAAGATAAAGCAATCTTAGATATTTTACCTGAAGATTTTGAAGCTCCTTTAATTAGTAAAGGTGCAACTGCAGGATTTTATGCTTCAAAAGATGGATCTGTAAAAGATTTCGGAATCTGGAAAGATTATTGTTCAGATAGTGAAAAATTAGTTGAATACTTCTGTAAGAATGATAAAGCAAGATTCGTTAACATCAATTGTTATGGCGGATGTGCTGATGCAGTTTGTGAAGTGCCATTATGTTTTGATAGTGATGGTGGTGATCATGAACAAGTTCCAGGTTTAATCAAAGGTTTAACTTTAACTGATTCATATGAATTTAAAGATGTATGTCAAGATAACGAACAATTAATTGAATATTATTGTGATGGTAATGAAGCTGATGGTTATAATAGTAAAGTTGTAAGTTGTAATGAAGGTTGTGTTTCTGTTGGAGATATGGCTAAGTGTGTAGGTGTAATAGAACAAGGTGATCCTTCTGTAGAAACTTGTATAGTTAATGGTGTATGTGAAGACACCTATGGTGAAACTTCTGCAAATTGTCCTGAAGATTGTAGTAGGGCATGTACCTCAGATTTAGGTTGTAAGGTTAAAAAACAATGTGATACTTTAAACTGTCAAGATGAACCTGAAATTGATTTGACTGATAGTGATGTAACATGGGATCAAATTATTGAAATGCTTCAAAGAAGATTGGAAAGATTAGATGCTTATGATGAAATAATCTCACAATTAGAAGAAGATGCAGGAATAACGCCAGATTCAGAATATGGTGCTGGAGATTCTGTAGGGCCTCGTACAGAACGTGGTGATACTACTGATACGACTACAATAGCTCCACTAAGACCTATGACTTTGTCTGGCATTGGTATTAGTACTACTCCAAGTACTCCGACAGGTCATGCAGCAGCTTTTGCACCTGTGTTAGATAATTTGTATGATAAAAATTTCTTAAAATTGAAAAGTATTCCTGTTAAATTTGTCTCTAATAGTTATAATGGAGATAACACTAAATTTACTTTGAAAATTGGTTCAACTGATTATGGTGTGCCTAAGGTTGGAGGAACAATAAATGCTCAGGGTCTTAGGGTAATTGTTAAGAGTACTGGACAGAATATAGAGGCAAATAAACCATTTGTATCTTTAGAAATTTTTACTGATAGTCTTATGCAAGGAGTTTATGAAGTGGATGCAGGTGATTTGTTCTATATCAATGAAAGGTCTATTAGGTTTGATTATAATCAGCTTGTTGATGATAGGAAATGGCAATCTGTTTTCTCTGATAATACAGATTATGATAAAACAATAAATAATTATGAAACTTCAGAGGATTTGGGCATTAATGTAATTGGTCTTAGATATACTGGAGATTTGCCACAGAAGATGAATAATCTTCCAGCAACCGAAAAGGCACATCATAAGATTTATATGACTACAACTACTGGAAAGTATGTAAGCTTCCTTCTTGGTAAAACACATAATATTGTTTTAGATGGAATTGATTTTGAAATTAATAAGTATGATAATTCGAATCCAGGTACTATGAGTACATCGAAATATAGTTATCGTGTGTTTAAGGATGGAAGATGGGTTGGTACAAAACAAACTTTGAATTGGCATAAAGGTTTTAAATTGGATAATGCTTTGTTTACAGTCTATGATATTGTAAAGAGAAACAGAAAAAAGACACCATATACAGGGGATTATGATACTTATATTTTGTCTTATGAAAAGGCACCAATTCCAAATGAACCAATTACTGCTACAGCACTTTGGAGTGATAGTATGTATCCATTGTTCAGGAGAAAAGTTGAGCTTGTTGATTTTAACTTTAATGGTGATCAAGATTCTATGAAAATAGGAGTAGCTCCAAATGTTTATAAACTAGGAAAAGCACAAGGAAGTACTGTTGTTGCAGGACCATATATAATTACTAATTATGGGTATGCTAATTTACCTGGTGCTTGCGGTTATGTGGATAATTGTCCTCAAAATCAAAGGGAATTTGTAGATTTGGGTATTTCATATACAGGTAATCCTACTAAACTTGTGACATATGAAATTTCTGTGGAATCAAATACAATGACATTGGCTCAAAGTGCACTTATTTCGGCTTTTAAACTTAGTGATGTGTGGTTTGGTTCTAAAAAAGTGAACTGTAATGCTATCGGAACCCAATGTACAAGAGTTAATATATGGCAGGCAGGCTTCTTAAAGTACAAGGCTGCAAGTAGCTTTGATAATGTTAATTTAGAGTTGGGGCTGTCTAGTCCAGATTTACTTATGACTTTACAAAGTATAAAATACATAGGCAACAATTTGGATAGTGGAGATAGAGACGATAATGAACTTAGGGCTAGAAGGGCTTATGTTACACCAAATCCTGGTGTTAATACTAGATTCTTTAAAGGTACAAACTTTGATGTGCTGGAAAGTGGTATTAAAATAACTTCAGCTGAGTGGCCAAGGAAATATATACTTGGTGTGTTTAATCTTGGTGGTGATTTTGTAGAATCACCTAAACATCTGGGCTTAGATATTCAGTATCCTGATTTTATAATTAGGCCTTTTGATATGGTATCATTCTCGACTAGTTCGAAAGGTGTTTGGTTTACGAGATTTGAAATGAACCCTCCATTTTTAGCAGCACAATCAGCACCTTTAGCTATTGCTAAAATGGTTGGTACATCTGTGGCTTCAAATACAGGAACACAAGCAGAAACAACTTCAGCTCCTTTACAGGCTACAATCAACCCACAAATGTTATCTTTAAATCTTTAATTTTTTTCTTTTTCTATTGATTTATTTAAAGAATAAATAGCTACTTCTAATTGTTCATCATCTGGTTCAGAAGTTGTAATCTTTTGTAGCATTAAACCTGGGCTAACTAAAAGATTAATTAATTTATTATCTTCATATTTAGCACTTAATTTTAAGGCTTCATATGAGATCCCAGCGATTATTGGAAGGAGGCTAATTCTTAAGAGTGATTTTGATAAGAATGAAATATCTATAGGTAAAAATAAATATACAACTATGCTAATTGTTAATACAAATAATATAAAACTTGTACCGCATCTTCTATGGATTGTAGAATATTCTTTAGCTAATTCTAAATTAACTTTATTTTCTTTTTCATAGCAGTTAACAGCTTTATGTTCTGCTCCATGATATTGGAATACTCTTTGAATATCCTTAAATTTAGAAATTGTATAAATGTAACCTATTAAAATTAAGATTTTTGTTAATCCTTCAACTAAATTGAATAAATATCTGTTTTCAAATAATTTAAATTGATTATTAAGTAATTGAGCAAATCCTAATGGAATTAATTTGAATATGATTAAAGCAAAACCAAGTGAGATTGCTATTGTGCCAATAATGGATATTGTACTTAATTTCTCTTTTGAATTGTCTTCATCCTCTACAGCTTCATTTGCAGAGTAATTTAATGCTTTTATTCCTATAACTAATGTTTCAAATAAACTTACTACGCCTCTAATAAAAGGTAGTTTAAAGAATTTTTTTGTAGTTAGAGTTTTAACTGGATATTTTTTATGAACAATATTTCCATTTGGTTTTCTAACAGCAGTAACTATATAATCTGGGCTTTTCATCATGACGCCTTCTATTACTGCTTGTCCCCCAATATTTGCCATAATATAATACATTTTAGGATAACTATATAAAGTTTTTTATGAGTTAATTTTAAATACTATAAAGTTGTTTTATTATAAAAAGGAGGTGTTTAACATTCAATCGAAAGAAGATAAAGGTTATTTGTTGTCTTTATTGACAGATTTAATGTTGATAATTATAGCAGTTTATGCTTCAATATTTTATACGCCATTAATAGGTGCTTTAGTTGTATTATCCTGGTGGCTACTTGAATATAGGAGAGCTAAATTAAGGAAACAACATAGTCCATTAATAGTATATCCAGCAATGCCTTTTTTGTATACTACAATTTTGACTATATTAGGTTTTGTATCTTTTGTATTTGCAGCTTATTATAAACCTAATGATTGGTCTAATTATTTGGCTTACATTTTAGGATTTGTTGTTCTATTTGTTTGGCTTTATGTGTTTTATAGGATCTACAGATATCAAAGAAGCAAAGCTCAAATAAAGAAGTTAATGAAAGTTAAAGAAGTAAAACCTACAAAAGTAGTTAAAAAGAAAGTAGTTAAGAAAAAAGTTGTTAAAAAGAAAGTTACTAAGAAAAAAACTTCTAAGAAAAAATAATTTTTTTTATTTTTTAAAATTCATTTAATAATTCTATGTATGTTGCTGCAGCTTTTGCTTCACATCTACATCCACGACTTTCCATTTTTTTAGCTGAACTTAATTCAGAATGATGTCCCAAAAATCCATTCCAAAGAATTTCTTCAGTTGATGAATCAACAATATTTTTAATTCTATCTTTGTAATGTCTTTTATTTAATCTTAACATTGCCATTGCTGCTATGTTATTTATGAAGAAAAATGAGTCTCCAGAATGATAACTATTAATGTTTATTCCTGTATTCATTGGTTCATATAATCCTGAATTTCTATCTAATGTTGAAATTCCCCCCCAACTACAACTTAGTTTTGGAAGAGTGTTATTAAAACATTTCATCCATTCTTCTTTTGTAAGTAAATCAGGATAAAAGAAATATGCTAAAATGAAGTTTGGACGTATTGTAAAGTCATCAATTCCATCGTTAAGATATTTTCCATTCCAGAATAATTCTTTAACTCTATTTTTTAATGTTAATTCTTTATTTTTTTCTCCAATTAGATTGTACATATTTAACATTAAAGCTTGAACTTCTATTCTTGGTCCTTCTCTATCAATTGAATCCATCCATGTTTGTTTTGGTTTATTTACTACAAATCCTTTAGATTCATGATTTGTTTCTAAAGCCAAAATTGTTTTCTTTAGTTCGTCACGTTTACTATATCTATAATAAAATAATCCTGTTATGTCCACACAACCATTCTCAGGTGAGGGGTTAATGTTAGGGATTGTACCTTTTGGTCTTATTCCCCATAATGTTCTTGAATATATTTCTGAAGCTTCTTTTCTTTTTCCTAATGCTTTAATTGCATACATTTCATCTCGGGACCAGAATTTATAATACCAAGGGAAAGCTCTAATGATTCCTAAATTGTTGTCTATTTCTGATAATAATCCGTTAAGTGAATTTAATGCGGCATTGTAAGCCATTCTTTGTATTTTATTTTTGATGTTTGTTTTATGAATCATCGCATTATCTTGTTTACGTTTTAATTTGTTAATATTTCTATAAACATAATCACCTTCTTTAATCGCTTTTTCTCTATTTGTATTTGTTGAGAATACTAGTTTAGTATCAGATTTAATTTGTAGTTTAACTGCTTTATAGATCTCTCTATCAGGTTCATCTTTTCTTATATTATCTAAAGGATAATGGACATTGTGCCATTCTCTAATCTTTTCTGCATTAAGATTTTTACCTGTTATAACAACATAAAGATGATAATCATTTTGTTTTTCATAACTTATTATGATTCTATTTTTTTCAATTTGGACGTTGTAGTACCTTCCCCATTGATCTTTATCCCAAGCTCCTCTACAATCTAAGTCAAGTATTAAATCGTCTCTATACTTCTTTAATTCGTATATGAAAGCATTATGTTCATAAGGGAGAATGAAGTGTTCAATTGCATTATTATCTCTTTCAAATGTAACTGAAGAAAATTTATTAGTTGCTTTTGTTATTTGACCATTAATTTGAATATTTTCTATACTTTTAAATAAAGAAAAATTTTCATTTATAAAAAATCCTTGATTTTTAGTTTCTCTTTTTGTGCTTAAATAGAGATATCCTCCCTTTTTGTTGCATAAAAGGAAGTTTGCTTTTTCTAAATCTTTACTTAATTTATCCTTTTTCAGCCAATGTACTACCTTTAACATCTTTAACCTCGGTTTCTATAAGCTCTTTTATGTATTCTAACCTTTTTTTATCTTTCGCTTCAAACCTTAATACTAAAACAGGTTGTGTGTTAGATGATCTTACTAAACCCCACCCATCTTCAAAATTTATTCTAACACCATCAATAGTTAAGGGGTTATATTTTTTAAATCTTTGCTGTAGCTGTTCAATCACTGTTTTTTTAAGATTATCAGGGCATTCTTCCCGAATTTCAGGGGTAGCGTATGTTTTTGGCACTCCTTCAAGCAGTTCTGAGACCTTTTTTCCTGATTTATCAAGGATATTTAGGACTTTATATGCTGCATACATAGCATCATCAAAAAAACCTAATTCTCTAAAGAAAAAGTGGCCTGACATTTCTCCAGCAAGTGCTGCATTCTCTTCTTTCATCTTAGCTTTTATTAAAGAATGGCCTGTTTTGAACATAATTGGAATTCCTTGATTATTTTTTATATCTTCTTCTAATGTCATAGAACATTTTACTTCATAAATTATTTTTTCATTTTGAGATCTTGATAATAATTCTCTAGATAGGATGATTAATGTTTTATCTCCTGCTATTATATTTCCTTCTTCGTCAACAATTCCTAAACGATCACCATCTCCATCAAAACCAATCCCTATATCTGCATTAGTTTCTTTTACTTTTGCAATTAAATCTTGTAAATTTTTTTCTACAACTGGATCAGGTTCATGGTTTGGAAAATTCCCATCTGATTCACAGAATAATGGTATAACTTCGCATCCTAAATCTTTTAAAATTTTTGGATTGAATAAAGAAGAAGTTCCATTCCCGCAATCAACAACAACTTTTAGTTTTTTGTTAAATTTTCCTTTGTTTTTGAAAAATTGATAATAATCTTCAATAGGATTTTTTTCTGTTAATGTACCTTGTCCATTAATAAAATATCCGGATTCAGCTAATTTTTCTAATGAAAATATTTGATTTCCATAAAATGGTTTTCCTGCTTTAATTATTTTAAAGCCATTGTATTCTTTTGGGTTATGGCTTGCAGTAATCATAACACTGGCATTATTTTCATAAAGTTTAGATGAAAAGTATAACATTGGAGATGTTAGTATGCCTAATTCAACAACATTGCAACCTGTAGAAAGTAATGCTTTAATAAAAATATTTTTTACTCTTAAACCATGTGTTCTGTTGTCTCTTGCAACTAAAATTGTTCCTTGGATTTCTGTGCCTAAAGCTTTTCCAATTTTGGTAATCATTTCTTCATTTAAATCTTGGTCAACAATTCCTCTAATATCATATTCCCTAAACATGCTCATTTTATTACCTTTTAAAAAGTGTTATATTGTATGATAAATATTTAGTATTTAAAGTTTTGGAATTAAAAATAGTATAAAAAAATTAGAATTCGTCGTTGTCGTCGTCAAATTCGCCTGGGACTGGTGCTTTTGCTGGTTTAGATTTTTCAATTTTTATTGGGTGTGGTGTTACAACAACCCAGTCACCAGATAAACCTGCAATATCTCCTGCAATTTCAACATTAACTGTTTTTAATTTGTTAATTGCTCTTCTAAGATCAATAACATCATTTTCTTTTAATGGTTTCAAATCAACAAGTGCAATATACTTGCCTGTTCTTAAATATTTTAATACTGGGCGAATATCTTCGAATTCATTTAAGACAAATGGCCTAATGATGTAGTTTGCTTTAGGTTTGATTGATTCAATTTCTAAATAGTTATCATCATTACCTAATTCACCTTCATCTTCGATACTCATCCAATCTTTAAATCTTTTTTTGAAGTTTGCCATAATTTATTCACCTATGTTAAAATTTTTACTTAGGAATTCAAGCATTGTTTGATTGTTTGCTAACTTATATGCTCTGTATGCAGAACTTAATATTTCTTTCTTTAAATAGATATCGCCTAATCTGTTTAACTTTTCTGTTGCGTTAGCTAATTGAAATGCCTTTTCTGCGTAAACAAGTTGATCGTTTCTTAGACATTTGTCTCCAATTTCAATTAATTTGTTTCTGTTTCCTAAAATATTGAAAACTTCAATTGCGCTTTGATATTTTTCTCTGTTAAAACATTCGTCTGCAACTTGGTTTAGCCTATTGCTATCGCCAACTAATTTGAATGCTTTGATTGCATCTGTCATTAGACCATCACGAAGACAAAGTTCTCCTAACTCAAGAAGTTTGTGTTGAGCATTTGCTAGATGGTAACAATCAATTGCATTACTATGCATATTCATTGAAACAAAACTATTTCCTACTTCAACTAATTTATTTTTATTTCCAGTCATGGTTAATGCTTTAATAGCATCTTGAGTTCTACCTCTTTTAATTAATTCATCAGCTATACAATTTAAAATACCATTACGTTTTTCTTCTTCAAACATAGATAAATCTAGTTCATTTAAACCTTTTTTTAGAATAATTGGCACCATCATATCGCTTGTTGCCTTGTTTTCGTCAGAATATTTCTCTACTAATTTAGGAATATCTTTCATAATTTGCTCTACCATCTCTTTTGCCTCCTCTTTTATGGTTGTGTGTTAGAATAAACTATCTATTTATATAGATTATGGCTTTTTGGTTAATATTTTAGAAGATTTAGGTTATCTTACATGGATTTCTACTATGTCTTTATCTTTTAGTTTGTGGTTTAACTTTAATAATTTCTGTCCATCATATTTCACTGATTTGCCCCAGATTCTTGCAAACTTAAATCTGCTTATAAAATCTTTGTGTAATTTATTGCACATGTCTTTTAGTGTTGCATCTTTGAACATGATTAATGGTACATTTAAATCTGCAGGTTTGCCTGCTTCTTTACAATATACTCTTATAAATTTCATTTTATTAAAAATAATTTCTTTTAAATCTTCAATGAATTCTTGTTTGTCAGCAGAAATACATAAGTCTGGATTGATTTGTTTTTTTATTTTTTCTAAATCTTCATTTGTAATCATATCAATTTTGTTTAATACTATTATTCCTGGAATGTATCTTTTGTTTCCTTCAATTGCATCAATAAATTGTTCAATTGTGATATTTGTTCTTATAACAACTTCAGCGTTAGATATTCTATATTCTCTTAAGATTGTTTCTGCTGTTTTCTTGTCAATTTTTGTAAGTTTAACTGTGGAACCGATGTTTATTCCACCTTTTGATTTTTTTACAATTTTTATAATTGGTTTTTCTTCATTTAATCTTATATTAGCATCATAGATTTCTTCTTTTACTATATCTACATGTTCAGGATGGAAAACGTCTACAAGGATGATTACTAAATCTGTATTTGCTGCTACAGCTAATACTTCTTTTCCTCTTCCTTTTCCTGTAGATGCACCTTGAATGATTCCTGGAACATCTAGGACTTGAATTTTTGCGTGTTTGTATTGTAAGAGGCCAGGGATAACACTTAATGTTGTGAATGCATATGCTCCAACTGGAGAGTCTGCGTCAGTTAATGAGTTTAATAGGGTGCTTTTTCCAACTGATGGGAATCCAACCAAGATAATTGTGCCATCTCCTGATTTACGTACGGAATAGCCTTCGCTTTTAGAGCCTTTAGATGACCTCTGACGTTGAGTTTCTTTAAGTTTGGCTATCTTTGCCTTAAGTAAGCCAACTGACCCCTGAGTACGTTTATTGTATTTAGTTTTTTGTAATTCCTCTTCAAATTCAGATAATCTACCATCTATTTTTTGATTCTTGCCTAATTTAGCCATATTATAAGAATATCTGGTTTGAGTGTTTTATAAGCTTTTTGTTAAGGATTTTGGAAATTTCCTACAAAAGTTTCAGTTAATCTTTCTGTTTTTAGATGTTTTTTTGCAGTTTTTATTACATCTTCTAATTTTGTTTTTTCTAGATTTTTTTCATATTCTAAAAACTGGTTTAATTGATTATAATACCAATATTGGAATGCGTATGCTGTTAGACTTTGAGGACCCATCATTCTATACCATGTATGATTTTGTTTTTTGGTATTAAAAAATTCTTTTTCACTAATTTTGCCTTTTTGAATTTTATCAATTGAAGATTTTATTAAATCTCTAACTAAGTTCATATTTTTTGGATCTATTGTAGCAGTAATATAAAGGCTATTAGTATAAGGACTTCTTATAATATCTGTAGTTCTTGAATATGATAATGGGTTATTATTAAGAATTTCATTTGTTATTATTTTTGATAATGTATTTACTGCTAATTGTAAAGGAATTTTTTCTTCAGTTTTAATATTTAAGTCTTTTCCGCAAGCATAATGTAATGAGCTTAAGTTTCTTAATTCTAATCTTTGGACAGGTCCTTTTATGATATTGAATTTAGGTAATGAATTTTTGTTTGTCCCTTCATATTTTCCAAAATATTGTTTGATTTTAGAAAATATTTTTCTATGTCTTAATGGACTTGTAATGAAAATTGCCATATTGGCGGG
>Ga0210057_1004030_pt1 | contig 19824 bp, 15 predicted proteins | sample CryGeyCG2114_010_2_FD_183968 | JGI IMG/M metagenome (GOLD analysis project Ga0210057, IMG submission 183968) | Groundwater microbial communities from aquifer - Crystal Geyser CG10_big_fil_rev_8/21/14_0.10 (SPAdes) (version 2) | ecosystem: Environmental > Aquatic > Deep subsurface > Groundwater ...
GGATAGGACACGCAACTTGTTTTATTAAATATAGAAAATTTTCGAGGTTCTACTACTGGGGTTATTGAGATTTAAGTTGTTCTAATTCCGACTTATATTTTCCCATTACTTCCATCGCCACTTGAGTTTCTGATTTATTTTCACTTTTAATTTTCTGTTCGATTTCTTTGGCAATTTTAGCAAACAAATCAGGATTTTTTTGAACCATTAACAAAACTTGATCAATTTGTTCAGACGGAACGCCTTTAGCTTTCAACATTTGTTTGAGAAATAATTCTTTAAGCATAAATTTAGATAAGTTAATAAGTATTAATCCTCAGGAGGGTCTATGTATTCTTCAAATCTCGGAACAGACGAGTGGTCATTACAGGATTCGAACCTGTGGCCTCACCGATGTGAACGGTGTGCTCTAACCAACTGAGCTAAATGACCAAATTAAGGGTAAAATCGGTGGACCTACGGGGAGTCGAACCCCGACCTGTTCCATGCCATGGAACTGTTCTACCGCTATACTATAGGCCCAAAATCTTTAATTTAGACTGGCCTATTTTAACAAAGATAAGCTTAAAAGTGAAGTATGCGTTGTATATACTGGAAAATATGATATTTTGATTGAGTCTAGAGACAATAAATTATATTAAAATATAGCTGGGCCCTTAGCTTAGTTGGTAGAGCGCCTGCTTTGCAAGCAGGAGGTCACCGGTTCGAATCCGGTAGGGTCCACAATTCTGAATTTGAAGAAAGATTGACCTCGCCCGCGCCAAAGGCGCGGGCTCGGTCTGATGTTTCCGCCAAGTCCCGCCAAGGCATTTTGAATTCCGCCAAAAGTATTCCCGCCGCTACGCGGCGGTTCGAGCCGATGTCCACAAGAAAATCTTTCATTCCCGAAAGATTTTCTTGTTTAATGAGATTTCCGGCTTGGTTGGCCTCTATAATCCAGTTTCGCATGAGTTCGAGCCAATGGTTACCTTTGCGTTCAAAATCACTCAATTTCTCTTCCAGTGTTCGCTTTTCCGCCGTCAGCGCGTTCTTGCGCTCCAAATACTCGCCAAGCTCCAGTGCTTCGTTTAGATAAGCGTCTGTGAGGCGAGAGAGGCGCGCTGAGACTGCGGAAATATCGGTTTTGAGATTTTGAACGAAAAGGTCTGATGAGTGGCGGACATCGGCGTTTTCACTTTCCAATTTCTTGAGATATGCGTCTCGCCACTCATCAGGCAAAGAAACTTTTTGAACCATGTCTTGCACTTGTCGCGTCAATTCTTCTTCCCGCAAAAAGCGATTTTCAGTACACGAAATAGTTTTGCTCTTGTGGGTGCAACGATAATAGACAAACTTCAAACCACTTTTCTTGATGTGTCGCTCGGCGGTTATGGCATATCCACATACCCCACAAGTAGCAAAACCTAAAAACTGAAAATCTTTTGGTCCTCGCTTTTTGCGGGGTTTTTCGTTTGCCACCAACGCCACTTGGATTTTGTCAAAAAGTTTCTTTGAAATCATTGGCTTATGCGAACCTTGGTGTACCTCGCCTCGGTACTGAAAGTGTCCGTAGTAAAAAGGATTTTTCAAAATATGTTCTACCGAGGCGAGGACAAGCGGTTTCCCGCTTCTTGAGCCAACCAAGCCGAGAGAAAACATTTTGCGCTGAATACCAGTGAGCGTAAATTGTCCCGTAGCAAAAGCCCCTAAACATTCTTTCACCTTGTCAAAAGTTTTCTTGTCAGGTTCAATCGTTCGCAAGCGAGGTTCGTTAAAGTAACCAATGGGAGCTTTTGCCGATAATTCACCACGGCGAATCTTCTGCCGTATTCCACGCAAAATGTTTTCTCTTAAATTGTCGGTGTAATATTTTGCTTGTCCGAAAGCGACACTCAACATAAATTTTCCTTGCGGTGTCGCTTCGAACCAAAATGTCGGGAATTTTAGCGCAACAATTTTTAGCGTATCCACAAAATATATGACCTTGCCTCCATCAATACTATTTCTCGCTAAACGGTCTGGATTCCACGCTAAAATTCCCGAGGCAATACCTTTTTCAATTTCGCCAAGCATTTCGTTAAATACTTCACGACCAGGCTCTTTCGCCGTTTTACTTTCATAAAACTCTTTCACCACGAACAGGTTTTGTTGCTTGGCGTATTCCCGAAGCTCCGCCAGCTGTGCCTCAATGCTCAAAACTTGGCGTTCTTCGTCCTCACTTGATTTTCTACAATATATAAAATATTTGATCATAGCTTCGGGAATTAAATTGATAAAAGGTTTTGCATTACACCGACAATTTGTAATCTCATTATACATCGGCTCATGTGCCTTTGGCACATCTCAAATTTCATTTGAGGAACCGCCGCGTAGCGGCGGGAATACTTTTGGCGGAATTCAAAATGCCTTGGCGGGACTTGGCGGAAACATCAGACCTCGCCCGCGCCTTTGGCGCGGGCGAGGTCTGATGTTTCTTCAAATTCAGAATTGTGGTCATTATACCAAAAAGTTCGGACTTATTTCCAGCAGAACCCCGAATGAAGCACGCGCGGAGCGCGTGGTGGCTTGAAACTAAATCGTGCGCTCGGATAATCGCCCCGCTACCGCCTCGCGGACTCGGCGGCAACCCCGAAAGAAAAACACTCCTTGCATTTCTGATTTGGCGGGGGTGAAATTTCTTTTGAAAAAGGAAAGGGTGTTTTTCTTTCGGGGTTCTGCCCTCGATTACTCGGGCAGTGGGCGGGGCGAAATGCGGTGCTCGGACGGACGCGGGAGGAGGGGGTTGGGGGGAGGAATCCCGCGCCGTCCTCGCTCTGATTTTTTTGCGCGGCAATTAAACTGTTGAAAGAGCTTTTGCACCAATATCACTTCTGTACTGCATACCTTCAAACTGAATCAGTCGTGTCGCTTCGTAGGCGCTGTTAAGCGCATCGCGGAGCGCGTTGCCCGTTGCGGATATACCGAGTACTCGTCCACCAGAAGTTTTTAGTTCGTTTTCAAAAATTGTCCCAGCATGGAACACGACGACATTAGAAACGCGCTCCGCCTCGGCTACGCCGCGAAGTGGCACGCCTTTCTTATATTCGTCGGGATAACCGACGGAAGCGATAACAACACACACGGCGAAGCCGGAGTGCCATTCAATCGCGAGTTCGGCGAGTGTTCCGTCCACACAAGCTTCCAAAATATCGAGCAAGTCAGTTTTTAGAAGGCGCATATAGCTCTGTGTTTCGGGGTCGCCGAACCTCGCATTGAATTCCAACACTTTTAATCCGTTACTCGTCATCTTTAGTCCGGGGTAAAGCAAACCGGTAAATGGTCGCCCGCGCTTTGCAAGTGCGTCAAGTGTTGGACGAACAACTTGCTCGCTAACAATTTTTAGCGTATCAGCACTTACCCATGACACAGGAGCGATTGTTCCCATACCGCCAGTATTTTTACCTTCGTCAGCGTCGCGTATTGGTTTATGGTCTTGCGCGGGTGGTAGCAAAACGAAAGTTTTGCCGTCGCAGAATGCATGAATGGAAATTTCTTGACCATCAAGAAATTCTTCAACGACCACTTCACTTCCGGCTTCCTTGTGAACATTATCAAGCATAATTTCTGTGAGCGCAGTTTCCGCTTCCGCGAGTGTCTTGCAAACATACACGCCTTTACCAAGTGCAAGTCCACTTGCTTTGACAACAATAGGCACACCGCGTTCGCGAACATATGAAAGTGCTTTGTCGTACTCGCTAAAAATTTTGAATGTTGCTGTTGGTATATTAGCTTCGCTCATCAAATTTTTCGCAAACGCCTTTGATGATTCGATTTCTGCGGCGGTACGCGTCGGGCCGAAAATCCGTAGCCCTCGCGAACGAAAAGTGTCCACGACACCAAGAGCGAGCGGATCGTCGGGGCCAACAACCGTCAACCCGATTTCATTTTTCTCGGCAAATTGTACAAGTCCGTCAATGTCAGTAGCTTCAATTGAAATATTTTCGGCAACTTGACGCGTGCCGCCGTTTCCGGGCGCAACATAAAGTTTTCCAATACGAGGTGATTGTGCGAGTTTCCACGCGAGCGCGTGCTCTCTCCCACCACTACCGATGATTAGGACATTCTTTTTCATTTTTAGTATTCAAAATTACCGAATTATTCCCCCATGTATCAAACAACGATAAACAACTTTTCCGCCGAATGAAATTTCCTCCTTGCCAGAAAAATTTACAAGGTCGCCTTCAGCAACAAAACGATACTCTTTGTCGTCGGCGGAAAAGTTTGCGGGTCCGCGTACTGGAATCACATCGTCATATTCCTGCATAAGTGCCTTTCGTAAGAAATCGTATACGTCTTTTTCGCTAACTTTTTCATCAAGGACAAAGCCAAAATAATTCGCACCCCAAACTGGCTTCTCATTTTCATATACGATTTCCTCGCCGATAAAGTCGCGCCCGCCAAAATAGGTATCGTGATAAATTAGCCCGTCTTTTTCAAAATGATAATCCTCTGATTTCAAACGTGATGGCGCGACTTTTTGAGCGGTCTTATTGGCGTATGTCGCTTTGTTTGCCTCGTTCAAAAATTTTGCAAGAGTTTTGATGTTCATAGTGATTTTTCCCATTCGCGAACAATCGCAAGTGATTCGTCCTCTAACTCGGCGAAATGAACAAGTTCAATTGGGCGCGTCAATTCAGAATTTATTGTGGACGGTTGATAATGTCCTCCGTAATAATCAGCCGACACTTTTTCTTTCGGGCATGCAAAAACGATTTTTGGTATTGCACTCCACATGGAAGCACCGAGACACATCAGACATGGTTGCATTGACGCGTAAAGAACAGAACCGGACAAATCGGAAGTTTTGAGGTTTTTGCATGCCTCTCGTATCGAGGCCATTTCGCCGTGGCTCGTCGGGTCGTTGAGTTTATTACCAACACTAACTCCTTCGCTAACAATTTCTCCATTTTTAACGACAATTGCACCGGCAGGAAAACCGCCTTGTGCAACAGATTCTTTTGCTTTTATTATTGCCTTTTGGAGAAATTGTTTATCGTCCATATTTGTATTTTAGCATTTTTTCTGTGTGCCGCGCAAAAAAATCAGAGCGAGGACGGCGCGGGATTCCTCCCCCCAACCCCCTCCTCCCGCGTCCGTCCGAGCACCGCATTTCGCCCCGCCCACTGCCCGAGTAATCGAGGGCAGAACCCCGAAAGAAAAACACCCTTTCCTTTTTCAAAAGAAATTTCACCCCCGCCAAATCAGAAATGCAAGGAGTGTTTTTCTTTCGGGGTTGCCGCCGAGTCCGCGAGGCGGTAGCGGGGCGATTATCCGAGCGCACGATTTAGTTTCAAGCCACCACGCGCTCCGCGCGTGCTTCATTCGGGGTTCTGCTGGAAATAAGTCCGAACTTTTTGGTATAATGACCACCAAACGAAACATTGTCGGAATTAAGAAAGCGGAGCGATTTTGATGAGAGCTTGAATAATTTAGATTTTTGAGTTAAAATAACTTAATGAAAATCGGGTTAGTTTTACAATCAAACAAACCAGAACATATTTGGAATACCTTTCGTTTCGGAATTACCGCACTGAAAGCCGATCACCAGGTAGAAGTTTTTTTAATGAGTGAAGGATCGGAATTAGAGACAATCCCTGATAGTGAAGATTTTGACATCTCGGTAAAAGTGACCGAGTTTACAGAATTGAAAGGTAAAATTTATGCTTGTGGTTCTTGTCTTAAAATTCGTGGAAAAGAAGAAAGCGGGGTATGTCCGATTTCCACCATGACCGACTTGTTAGAAATGGTTGAAAATTCAGATAAAGTTTTAGTTTTTGGTTAATTTTACTATGGCTTCAAATTTTAAAGACAAATTGGAAATGACGATGTTTATCATTATTTTCCCTTATTATTTCTATCAAGCTCATTTAAAACCGATTTTTGAAAAAACGGTTGATATTGACGAGAAGGATTAAATTTAAGTTGAAGCCAGAGATAATAAATGATCTAAAAAATCAGGATAAGAAATTCCAGCCGAAGCTAAAGCTTTGGGTAACAGTGATTGCTCGGTCAAACCCGGTAAACTATTTGTTTCTAATAAATAAATTCCCCGAGGCGTCACAATAAAATCTGACCGCGAATAATGACGCAGGCCAAGCACTTGATGAGCTAATTTGGCCTGACGTTCCAGTTCTTGTTTTTCAGCGGGGCTAAATAAACCAGGACAAATTTCTTTGGTTTCGCCGTTATATTTAGCTTGATAATCAAAAAGTTTTCCTTTGGGTCGAATAATTTCAATTGGAAATAAAGAATACAAATCTTGCCCGCGCAAACCTTCTACTACTCCACAGGTCGCTTCCCGACCGCGAATATATTCTTCAACTAAAACCAAATCAGAAATAGTAAAACAAGCTTCAATCGCTTGAGCTAATTCGTTTAAAGTCCTAGCTAGACTCAAACCAACCGAAGAACCACGATTGACCGGTTTAACAATCCAAGGCGGAGAAATTGTTTGAAAAATTTTCTCAGTTATTTTAGAAGTGTTTTCTCCTTGTCTAATTTCCAAACCCACTGGTGTCCTTAAACCGGCCGTTTTAAATTTGGCCTTAGCTAGAGTTTTATTCATCGCTAAAGCTGAAGCTAAATGACCAGAGCCAGTATAAGGCAAGGAAAATTGATCTAAAATTTTTTGGACTTGACCATCTTCACCAAACTCACCATGTAAAGCATTGAAAATAACATCCACCGATTGAGCGACTGTCGCCAGGTCAACTGGCCGACCTTCCAAATGCCACTGACCAGCTTTATCAATAAAAATATCCCGACCTAAATATTTGTCGGTCGGTAAATGATTCAAAACCGCTTCGCCAGTTTTAAGCGAAACTTCATATTCGGCACTAGGTCCACCGCGCAAGATTCCAGCCCGAATCGCCATATCAGTTTTATTTGAAAAAACTACTAATCTTCATTACTACATCATCAAGGGTAAAATTGGCTTTAATCAGGAAATCATTCACCCCCAGGGCTTTAGCTTTTTCAATATCTTCACGTTGACCAAGATTAGAAAAAACAATTACCGGTGTTCCTTTGATCGGTCCGTCTTCCCGAATCTTTTTCAAAACCTCAAAACCACTCAAGCCCGGCAAAAGTAGATCCAGTAAAATAATATCCGGTTGAGCTTCCTTGATTTTACCCAAAGCGCTTTCACCATCGACTGCTACCTCGACTTGATAACCCTCTTTTTCTAAACGTTTGACCGTCAAAGAACGTAAAAATTCGTCATCCTCGACAATAAATATTTTTTTAGTCATAAATAATTAAAAATTGATTATTCTTTAATATCCTCTAAGTATACTACTTTTGAAATAAGGGTAAAGTAAAGTGAAAAACTGCTCCAGAGCCAGCCTCACTTTCAAACCAAATAGTGCCACCGTGTTTACCAATAATATCTTTGGCAATCGACAACCCCAAACCCGAGCCATCTGGTTCAAGCGAAACCGCTTCCGGCGCACGATAAAACTTTTGAAAGATTTTTTTCTTAGCTTCACTACTCAAACCAATCCCCTTATCTTTAATACTAATTTTTACCTTAGGCTGACTACTGTTTACATCTCGATCATCAATACCAATCATGATCTGGCCTCCTCTAGCACTATATTTAACGGCATTATCAATTAAATTCTCTAAGACAATTTTTAATTTAGCTAAATCAGCTCGAACTGGTGGTAAATCGCTAGGCGGAGAGTCAAAAACAAAATTAATATCTTTGCTTTGAGCGGGGCTATAAAATTCAGCTAAAATATTTTTTATTAGGGACTCAAGCTCCACTGCTCCAAATTGATAAACATCATCTGGACTAGCACTACTAAGATCAATGGCTAATAACTCATTAACAATTTTGATCATTCGTTCAGTACTATCAAAACCTTTTTGTAAAAATTCTTTTTGTTCAGCACTAATCTCCCCCAACTGATTATTCAAAAACATGTGAAAAGTCCATTTGATAGCGGCCAAGGGAGTCCGGAGTTGATGAGTAGAGACCGATACAAATTTAGATTTAGCATCTTCTAATTCTCGCAGTCGTTGATTAGCATTAGACAATTCAAATTCTTTGGCCGACAAACGACGCATGGTGGCTTCCATATCTTTATTGACATCTTCCAAGGCTTTAATTTGACCGGCTCGCATTTTAGCTTCCCGAATTAAAGATTTGACTTGGCTTTTTTTAGCTTGAAATAGATAGCCTAAAACAAAACCAAAAAATAATAAAATGAAACCACTAACAATTTCTAGGGTCGTATTGGGGAAAATAGAGACAATAGAGAAGTCCATCTATTTATTTTAACAGTTGTCGACGTAATTTTCTATGAAAAGCCAGTGTATAACGATGAGCTTCACTATTAACTAAAATAATCGCCTGACGATAATCACGAATTAAAGCCGACGAACCCAGTAATTGTTCCGCTTTATGATGCTGGTCTTTTTTTACTGCTACCACGGGTATGGCTAAATCATAAGCTCGACAAATTTTCTCCGCCACCTGACGAATTCGTTCATCACCATCGACAATAATCAAATCTGGTAGAGGCCAATCAAGATGTTTTAAACGCCGAGTTAAAATTTCGGCTAAATTTTTTAAATCATCAATTTGACCCGACACTAAATTTTTGATTTTAAACTGACGATAATCTTTTGGTGATAATTCACCAGCTTGGTAAACCACCATTGCTCCAACAGTATTAGTACCAGATAAATGAGCAATATCGTAAGCTTCTAATCGAAAAGACTTAGCTGAAATAGAATTAACTTGAGCCCTAATAAGGGCGATATCTTGGAGATGATTGAGAGCAAATAATTGTTTTTTTATTTTATTAGCTTCTTCAAAAGCCAATTCTTTGGCTAAAGCTTTCATTTCTTTCGCTAATTTAGTTTTTAAAGTCTTAAAGCGACCAGAAAAAATCAAGCGCAATTTAGTAATAGTTTTAGCATAATCACGAGGAGAAATAGCCCCGACACAAACCCCCGGACAGAGGCCGATTTGATGTTCGAAGCAGGGTTTAACTTGGCCGATTTTCCCACCTACCCAAATTTTTCCTACTGGAAAAATTTGGGTAGGCAAGCACTTATCTCGCCAAGGGAAAATTTTTCGAATCAAACGCAAGGCGATTTTTAGATCCCGACCATTAGGAAAAGGACCGTAAGAATTAGCAACAACTATGTGCGACATCGGATATCGCGCACTAGATCTTTTGCCCACGTCAAACCCGCGTTTGTCCAGATCTCGACCTCGGACAATAATAACTCGAGGATAAGTTTCTTTGGTAATAACTATATAATTGTAACTTTTATCATCTTTTTCTCGAGCATTATATTTTGGTTGGTGAATTTTTATTAATTCAGTTTCCAATAATAAAGCTTCTAAAACAGATTCGGTACTGTGCCATTTAAGTTTATTACTCAACTCAAGCATTTTGACCAAACGTGGACCTCTAGTCTCACTAAGATCACCGACAAAATAAGACCGAACCCGATCTTTAAGGGAAGTAGCTTTACCAATATAAATAATTTTTTTATCTTGATAAAAAAAGTAGACCCCCGGACTATCTGGTAAAGAATATTTTTTTAGGTGGTTTAAATTCATAATTAGGTCTTGACCCGGTAGTAAGTTTTGGCATTCCTCTCAAGAGGTGTCGGCTAAAAGCCGGCGATGCTAAAACCTACTACCGGGTTGATTCTTCATGTGAGGCGTTAGTTTTTACTATTCTTATCAGCGTCAATTCCGCGTTTGTCCGCGTATCTTCCGCGTCTGATTCAAAACTCGCTTCAAATATTTAGCGGTATGTGAACCCGAAGCATAAGCTAATTCTTCCGGTGTCCCCTTGGCCACTAATTGGCCACCCCCATCTCCTCCATCTGGTCCCAAATCAAATAAATAATCACAATTTTTCAAAATTTCTAAATTATGTTCAATTACCACTACTGAATTTCCTCGCTCCACTAAACGGTGGAGGATTTCCACTAATTTTTGAACATCAACATAATGAAGACCAACCGTCGGTTCATCAAGAATATAAATGGTTCGCTCTGTTTGTGGTCGATAAAGTTCCGAGGAAATTTTAACTCGTTGAGCTTCCCCACCAGAAAGAGTAGTCGCTGATTGGCCTAATTCTAAATAACCAAGACCAACTTCAGCTAGAGTCTTAAGACGATCATAAATCGCTGGAATATCAATAAAAAACTCAAGCGCTTCTTCAATCGTCATTGATAAAACTTCGTTAATATTTTTTTTCTGATAAGTCACTTCGAGAGTTTCTTTTTGAAAACGAGTGCCATTACAAATATCGCAGGGCACAAAAACGGTCGGTAAAAAATGCATCTCCACAGCAATCAGACCATTACCCTGACAAGCTTCACAACGTCCCTCAGCGACATTAAAAGAAAAACGACCCGGTTTCCAACCTCGAATTTGAGCTAATTGAGTCGAGGCGAATAATTCTCGAATAAAAGTAAAAGCACCGGTATAAGTAGCCGGATTAGAACGAGGGGTTCGACCAATAGCACTTTGATCGATTAAAATTACTCGTGATAAATATTCTGAACCAGAAAACTCTCGGCAATGAAAAATTTCGTTACTACGATAACGACGTTCCAATCTGGCTTGCAAATTTTTATACAAAATTTCATAAACTAAGGATGATTTTCCTGATCCCGAGACACCAGAAATACCGACCAATTTACCAAGCGGTAAATCTAAATCGATTTTTTTAAGATTAAAAATGTGCCCACCGCGGATTCGAATCACCCCTTTTTCACTCGTTCGACGTTTTTCGGGAACAGAAATATTTTTTTCACCCCGCAAATAATCAACGGTCAAAGAATTAAAAGTATTTTTCTTGGCTGTTAATAATTTTTCGGTCTCTTCGGCTACCACAATTTTTCCCCCATGAATCCCCGCCCCCGGACCAATATCGACTAAATAATCAGAAGCATAAATCGTATCTTCATCGTGTTCAACCACAATAATCGAATTTCCCAAATCTCGAAGATCAATCAGGGTTTTAATCAAACGATCGTTATCGCGAGGATGCAGACCAATAGTCGGCTCATCAAGAACATAAAGCGCTCCCACCAAACGAGAACCAAGTTGCGAGGCCAAACGAATACGCTGGGCTTCGCCACCAGAGAGAGTGTTAGCTCGACGATCAAGAGTTAAATAGTCTAAACCAACATCTAATAAAAATTTAAGCCGAGCTTCGATTTCTTTTAAGACCACTTCCGCAATCGCTTTTTGACGTGAGCTTAATTTTACATTGGCAAAAAATTCGGCCACATTTTTAATCGACATCGCTGTCAAATCAACAATATTTCTTGCCCCGTGATCGGCTCCAGCCGATTTTATGGGGTTTGAGCCAATTAAAACCTGGGGAGCTTCTGGTCGTAAACGAGCCCCCTGACAAACTGGGCAAACTTCAGCACCAAAAAAATGTTTCGTCCCCAAACCATGGCAAGCCGGACAAGCACCATAAGGAGAATTGAAAGAAAAAAGACGCGGTTCAATTTCGGGATAAGAAAAACCGTCGTTAACACAGGAAAATTTAGCTGATAATAAAAATTCTTCTTCGCCCACAACGATTCTGACCAAACCCTCGGCTTCTTTTAAAGCTCGCTCCACCCCTTCAACTAAGCGTTCTTTAGCTGAATCTAAAACTGCCTTAGATACTACTTCAGTTAGTTTCGAACTAGCTTTTTCTTTAACCAAAGCTAATTCGGAAATTTTAATCGAATCAATTAAAGCTTCAATATCATGTTTTTTAGTTTTAGTTAAAATAATTCGTTCGCGTAAATTCTTTTTCGAACCATCCACTCGAACTTGACGATAGCCTTTATCTAATAAATCATAAAGTAATTGATAATATTCCCCTTTTCGGCCCCGAATAATCGGAGCATAAATTTCTAATTCCGTTTGAGCTTTAATTTGACCAGATTTTTGGAGTTGAGAAACTTTATCACGAATAAAATTAATTATTTCTTCGAGTGATAATTTTTCAATTTTAGCCCCACAAACCAAACAATGAGGTTCCCCGATTCGAGCGTATAAAACTCGTAAATAATCATAAATTTCAGTAATCGTAGCTACGGTCGAACGAGGATTTCCAGACCGAGATTTTTGGTCAATCGAAATAGCAGGTGATAGACCTGTAATTTCATCAACATCTGGTTTTTGCATTTGACGTAAAAATTGTCGCGCATAAGACGACAATGATTCAATATAACGACGCTGACCTTCGGCGAAAATAGTATCAAAAGCGAGTGATGATTTACCAGAACCAGATAGACCAGTAAAAACCACTAGTTTGTTCCTAGGGATTTCGAGATCAATATTTTTTAAATTATGCGTCCGAGCACCTTTAATTTTGATGATATCTGACATATAAAATACTTGTTTTTTTTAATTAAAAGTTTTTACGAGGTTTGGTTGGGAATTATAACACAATTTTCTAAAAAAATCGAGAAAAATACCCCGGGTCTGCAATCTTGCAGACCCGGGGAACTAAAACTCATGTTATTGTAACAGAATCAAATCAAAAAGAGAAAAAGAAGAGAACACTTGGCGACCGTAATGAAACCCGTCTGGATTCTCTAAAGAAATTGCATCGACGTGCCAACCCCCTTTATTCCAGTATACAAAGACCAAGCGAAATTTGTCATTCTGATCTTTGATGCAGAAGATGTTGGCGTGGCCGTTGTTGAGCAACACACCAGTCTCACCGTTCCCCTGCTTTTTCATCAAGGAGAACATCTCGGAAAGAGTTGTTTCCACTTCCTCTTTACCACCGAGTCCGGCAATGATCGATTTACTCATCGAAAACTGCTGTAATTTATAGCAAAGAAGTACCTGTCCCTCGATTGGCTCTTCAACTTTACCGTCACCGTTCAGGAACCAGTCGATTAAATTGTCACCAAGAACACTGATTTTCAGAGCATCGGATTTGGTATCGACTACAAAGTTGTCTCTTGCAATAAATTTGCCAACAGTAGCAAAAACCACTACCGACGAAACCAACTTAAGTTGTTTAACTGGATTAATTTTCCCCCAGCACGGGCGTTTGGCAAGAAAATTTTTCAACTCCGCCTCCCACTCGTCGCCATCATCACCAAGAAGAACGTTTTCAACCTGTTGACGCAGTCCTCTATATTTGAGGAGTGCTTCCCTGAGCATGTTATTCATGGTCAGTTTTCCCTTTCTGTTTGACGTTGTTTGCCTTCAGTTTGACCACAATGGTTTCAAAGGACTTGATCTATCTTTTATTATATCACAATATATTCTATTTAGTCAATCGCACCTGATCCACCTCTAACTTATGCAAAATCGCTTTAATCTCATCTCGTAAAATAGCGGCGGTTTCAAAATCTAATTCTCGAACGGCTGACGACATTTCTTTTTCTTTGACTTTCAATAATTTCTTAATCCCCCGTTTGTCCAAACCGGCCGTTTCAATTTTAAATAATTCAGCGGTTGCCTCTGCTCGGCCCAAATTCATCCCTTCGGTCAAATCGGAGATTTTTTTAATAATAGTTTGAGGACTAATGTGATGTTTTTTGTTATAAGCCAATTGCTTATCTCGTCGGCGATTAGTTTCTTCGATCGCTCGCTTCATTGAACCAGTGACATTGTCGGCATATAAAATAACCCGGCCAGCCACATTTCTAGCGGCTCGACCAATCGTTTGGATTAAAGCGACTTCGGAACGGAGAAAACCTTCTTTATCGGCATCTAAAATACCAATAAAAGATAATTCTGGTAAATCCAAACCTTCGCGCAATAAATTGACTCCGACCAAACAGTCAAAACCGCCATTCTTTGAACCTTGTCGAAAAGCCGTTAAAATTTTAATCCGCTCTAAAGTTTTAATTTCACTATGTAAATATTCCGCTTTCAAACCTTCAGTCTTGAGATATTCACTTAAATCTTCAGCCATTTTTTTAGTCAAAGTGGTAGCAATCACTCGCCCACCAGCCGAAATATCTTTTTTAGCTTCGGCAATAAAATCTTTAATCTGACCCCTATACCCCGCCTCTGGCGGGGTCGACAAAATTGGTCGAACTTCGATAGCGGGATCAACTAAACCAGTTGGTCGAATAATTTGTTCAACAATTTTAGTGGAATTTTCTCCTTCATATTGACCAGGGGTAGCAGAAGTAAAAATTACCTGACCAATCCGTGCTTCAAATTCGGGAAAACGCAAAGGCCGATTATCATAAGCACTCGGTAGACGAAAGCCATTTTCCACCAAAGATTTTTTGCGACTAGCATCTCCAGCGTACATTCCACCAATTTGGGGAACAGTGACATGAGATTCATCAATAATAGTCAAAAAATCTGCTTCTTCAATTATCTGCGTTTGTCCGCGTCCAGTCCGCGTCGATCTGCGTTTTTTGGGAAAGTAATCTAAAAGCGTCTCGGGTGGAGATCCCGGTTTGCGACCAGATAAAGGTCGAGAATAATTTTCAATCCCATTACAATAACCAATTTCTCGAATCAAAGCTAAATCATAATTGGTTCGTCGTTTGAGACGTTCAGCTTCCAATAATTTTCCTTCGGCAATAAATTTGGCTAATTGCTCTTCTAGTTCGGTTTTGATCACCTTGATCGCTCGTTCACGCTCCGAGGCGCTAGTAATAAAATGTTTAGCGGGGAATAAAAAATATTGCTGATGTCTAGCTCGCTCTACCCGAGTGATGGCGTCATATTCAATTATTTCTGCAATTCCATCATTATTAAGTTGAAAATTAATTAATTCTCGCTCCCCGGGTGGCATTATTTCAATCGAATTTCCCAGCGCTCGAAACATTCCTGGTTTTAAATCAGCGATAGTTCGTTCGTAATACAGATTAATTAAACTAGTTAAAATTTCTTGACGCGAAATTTTTTGACCAGACTGGAAACGTAAATGACTGGCCAAGTATTCAGCCGGACTTCCTAAGCCATAAATACAAGAGACCGAAGCCACCACAATCACATCTCGACGAGTCAATAATGATTGAGTGGAAGCATGACGAAGCCGTTCTATTTCTTCATTAATACTGGCGTCTTTTTCAATGTAAGTATCAGAAGAAGCGATATAGGCTTCCGGTTGATAGTAATCATAATAAGAAACAAAATAATGAACAGCATTATTCGGAAAAAGAGTTTTGTATTCCTCGGCTAGTTGAGCGGCAAGTGTTTTATTATGAGCAATAACTAAAGTCGGTTTATTAATAGTAGCAATTACATTAGCACTGGTAAAAGTTTTACCTGATCCAGTCACGCCTAATAAAGTCTGGAAACGATCCCCAGCTTTAAGACCAGCGATGAGTTCTTTAATCGCTTGTGGTTGATCTCCGCTGGGTTTAAAAGGTGAAATTAAATTAAATTTGGAAGGAATCATAAAATTACAAAATATTATTACTCGCCCCGTGGGAGCAAAGCGACTTTACGGGGGTCTCCGGAAGGTTTGAAAGGTGAAATTAAATTAAATTTTTCAGTCATGATGGTAATTACTTAAAAATTGCTCTTTAAACTCAAAAAACTTTTCTTCAATAATAGATTGGCGAATATTCTTAACTAAATTAACAAAAAAATAAAGATTATGAATCGAAGCCAAGGTGCTAGCTAGCATTTCTTTAGCTCGAAACAAATGAGCCAAGTAAGCTCGAGTAAAATTCTGACAGGTATAACAAGCGCAAGTCGGATCCAGAGGAGAAAAATCAGTTCGGAATTTAGCATTTAAAATATTGATCCGACCAGTCAAAGTATAGAGCGAGCCATTACGCGCTTCCCGAGTCGGAGTCACACAATCAAAAGTATCGGCTCCATTTTCAATCCCAATGAACAAATCTTCTACTGCCCCGATACCTAATAAATGTCGTGGTTTATTAACCGGCAAAATCGAATTGACCCAATGGACCGCGGTCCCCATATCCGCTTTATCAAAAGAACCACCAATGCCGAAGCCGTCAAAATCAAGTGAAGCAATAAACTTAGCGCTTTGTTCGCGCAAGTCTTGATGACGACCACCCTGAACAATTCCGTACAGAGCTTGCCCACCTAAGTTTTTTTCAGAAAAATTTTGGCGGGCTTGAACATTTAATCTCTGATGTTCTTTTAAAGATCGTTGGGCCCATTGGTGAGTCCGTTCTAAAGCTTCTTTTTGATAATCCAAACTAGCTGACGGAGCGGTGCATTCATCAAAAGCAAAAATAATATCGGCGCCAATTTGATGTTGAATTTCAATCGAACGTTCAGGAGTCAAACGTAACTCCGAACCATCTAAATGCGAGCGAAAAGTCACACCGTCATCATCGATTTTAGCGAGCTTTCCCCCGTAAGATTCGCTTTGCTCATCACGGGGCAGACCGACCTCTGTTGATTCTATAGTCTTTCCTTCAACCGCAAACTTTGTCACTCCCACTTCACCATAGGCCACCCCGAGTGAAAAAACTTGAAAACCACCAGAATCAGTCATCGTTGGTCCAGACCAGTTCATAAATTTATGCAAACCTCCAGCTTCAGCCACAATTTTTTCTCCCGGTTCTAAAAATAGATGATAAGTATTAGCTAAAACCACTTGAGTCCCCAAATCTTTGATTTGTTCGGGGGTAAGTGCTTTAACTGTCGCCTTGGTCCCAACCACTACAAAAGCCGGCGTTTGGATCTCGCCATGAGGGGTAGTAATGGTCCCAACTCGGCCTAAAGCCCCCGGAATTTCTTTGGCAATTTTAAACTTAAAACTTTTTTCGGCCATTGGCCAAGCTTAGCATAAAAATTATAATTATCACTAAGACACAATATTCTTCGGTGTTCCAGACACAAAACTTTGCAAGTTTTCCAAACTAGTATCAAGAATTCTCTTCAGCGCCTCCCAAGTATTAAAAGCATTATGGGGGGTAATAATGACGTTCGGTAAATCAACTAAAAGATGATCAGCTAAAATAGCTTTTAAATCCTCCTCTGCCATTTGACCTTGAGACAGCCAGTACAGTTCTTCGTTCTTCATAAAATTCTCCTCTTCTAAGACATCTAAGCCCGCTCCAGCCAAATGACCACTCCGCAGAGCTTCCACTAAAGCAATCGTATCCACGAGTGGTCCCCGAGCCGTATTTAAAAGAAAGGCCCCTTTTTTCATTGAAGCGATTTTATCGGCATTCAAAAGATGATGATTATCTTTGGTGTAAGGCACATGTAAAGTGACAATATCAGCTTGGGCTAAAACTTGATCAAAATCTAAATAAGAATAATTAAATTTACTGGCATAAGCCTGATCAGGATAGGGATCGTAAGCAATAATATTCATATTAAAACCAACAGCAATTTCAATGACATTTTTACCAATCTGACCAGTACCAATCACGCCCAAAGTTTTGCCTTTTAAATCAAAGCCCCGCAAGCCATCAATCGAAAAAGAACCGGTCTCACGAATCCGATCAAAACTCAAATAAACTTTACGTGATAAATTAAGTAATAAAGCAAAAGTATATTCCGCCACGGTATCAGCACCATAAGAAGGAACATTGGCCACCGCTACACCTTTGGCTTTACATAAAGCTAAATCAATATGATCAAAACCAGTCGAACGAGTAATGATTAATTTTAAATTAGGAAAATGAGCTAGCACCGCTTCATCAATAACCGAATTAACAAAAATCGCTAAAATTTCAGCTTCACTATTAGCTGGCAAAGAATCTTTCGTCAAAGCTTGATCAACAAATTCAACTTCAGCCATCGAAGCCAGATCTTTAGTTTGTAAATAATCTTTTTCCCAAGCTTCTAATTCAAAAAATATAGTTTTCATATAATAAGTGTAAAAACGCAAAACTTAAAGCGCAAAACTTAAACTAAAAAGTTAAAGCTTGCGGGCTTTTAATGTTATGACACTCCGACCGAGCATCTTGGATAATTTGGCAGTTTCGCTACCAAATCTATTATAGCCAAAGTAAATTTATAAGCACGTTCTTTTATTGGACTAGGCATTTTAGCTTGAATTTTTAATCTTAAGCTTTGCGTTTTGCGCTTTGAACTTTAAGCTACTTAATATCTACTACTCTTTCGGCCTCCGCTAATTTAGCTAAAGATTTTAAAACCACATCCGGATTTAAAGAAATACTCTCTATTCCCACTCGAATCAAAAATTCGGCAAAATCAGGATAATCAGATGGCGCCTGACCACAGATACCAATATATTTATTTTTGGCTCGACAAATTTTAATCACCTCGCCAATCAATTTTTTAACTGCTGGGTCATTCTCATTAGCTACTCCCGAGACTAGATTGGAATCCCGATCGATCCCTAAAGTTAATTGAGCTAAATCATTAGAACCAATCGACATCCCATCAAATAGTTCCAAAAAATCATCAGCTCGTAAAATATTAGAAGGAATTTCACACATCACATAAACCTTTAAACTTGAATCAACTTGGCGATCCAAACCATTTTGAGCCATAATTTCCAACACTTTCGCCCCCTCTTCGGGAGTACGACAAAAAGGAATCATCGGAACGACATTTTTAAAACCATATTCATCACGAACTTTTTTCAAAGCTTTACATTCAAGAGCGAAAGCGGAAGCAAATTTGGGATGATAATAACGCGAAGCCCCGCGCCAGCCAATCATCGGATTTTCTTCTAAGGGTTCATAAAGCTCGCCCCCGATTAAAGTTCGATACTCATTGGTTTTAAAATCAGAAAAACGAATAATCACTTCACCCGGATGAAAACCAGCCGCCAAACGAGCTACCCCTTCGGCTAATTCATCAACATAAAAAGCAGTTTTATCTTCATAACCAAGAGTTAATTTATCAATTTGTTTGATTAAATGTTTAATTTTTGGCGCTCGGGAATGTTTAAGTTCAAAATAATCTAGCAAAGCATGAGGGTGAATTTTAATCGCTTCGGTAATAATAAATTCCAAACGACCCAAACCAATCCCTTGGACTGGTAGATAATGATAACGAAAAGCTTCTGCTGGTGAGCCGATATTGACCATTAATTTAGTCTTCAAAGTGGGCAAATTATCGAGTTTATGCTCGCGAGTTTCAAATTTTAATTCTCCCGCATAAACTAAACCTTCATCTCCAGCCGAAGAATCAACCGTGACTAATTGGCCAGTTTTTAAAATTTTAGTGGCATTCAGAGAACCAACGATACAAGGCACGCCCAATTCCCGCGAGACAATCGCGGCATGAGAAGTCCGTCCGCCCTTATCAGTAATAATCGCTGAAGCCATTTTCATAATCGGTTCCCAATCCGGATCAGTCAATTCAGTCACTAAAATTTCACCCGGTTTGAAATCACTTAATCGAGAAGCGGACTTAATTACTCGGACTTTTCCCGAACCAATTTTGGCTCCGACGGCTACCCCTCGAACCAAAATTGGACTTTTTTCTAAGAGAACATACTCTTTGTAAGCACTTTTATTATTATTGGAAATAACCGTCTCGGGTCTAGCTTGGACAATAAAGAGCTCTTCCGTTTTTCCATCTTTCGCCCATTCAATATCCATCGGCTGATAGTGACCACGTTTAGCCGAAAAATAATCTTCGATGGATACCACCCACCGCGCTAATTTTTCAATTTCCGGATCACTTAAAGTGTAGCGAATAGAATCAGACGCTGACACTTTTACTTTGACCGTTCCCCTTTTACCATAAATTAATTTTACTTCTTTCGGTCCAAGCGTTTTAGCCAAAATTGATTTGGTGCCAGCCTTTAAATTAGGTTTGAAAACGATATATTCATCGGGGGTAACCATTCCTTTGACCACCATTTCACCCAAACCATAAGAAGCGTTGATTAATACTACTTTATCGAAACCAGTTTCCGTATCAAG
>Ga0210057_1004031_pt1 | contig 19820 bp, 21 predicted proteins | sample CryGeyCG2114_010_2_FD_183968 | JGI IMG/M metagenome (GOLD analysis project Ga0210057, IMG submission 183968) | Groundwater microbial communities from aquifer - Crystal Geyser CG10_big_fil_rev_8/21/14_0.10 (SPAdes) (version 2) | ecosystem: Environmental > Aquatic > Deep subsurface > Groundwater ...
CATTAAGCTTGGTGCTGGTGGCTAAAGCAATATTGACGCCAATGAGAAAAGTAGACCCTAAAAACTCCAACGCTTGCTTTTTATAAAAAAACTTGAGAGTATAAATTATTAACAAAACATTGGCCAGTAAGAAAAAAAGCAAAATCGAATCGGCCATTGCCTGTCGTCCAGTTAAAAACATTAACTGGTTGAAACCCAAAATTAGCATCGAAAGAATCCCCGTTAGGAAACCCCCAATCTCCAAGCCCAAAAAATAAATTAATGGTAGGCATCCTAACGAGAAAACAGCTGCCGTTTTTTTTGCTTGCCAAATCATCTTAAATGAGGGCAGAAGCACTGACGGCAAATTACTAATATCCTGACTATCTTGAAGCCGAACCCACCAAGGCTCAAGCGAAGCAAGTTGTTCTGTCGACCAACCTAACACAGCTTTATCTAAATAACCGATATTAAAACCAATCTTTTCCTGTTCTCCAGCTAAATTTTTATGTCCCCCTAGATACAATGTTAACCCATAAATATAGTAAGCCAGTGGGGGCTGGTCTAAAGCAATCTCCTGCCAATCTTTACTACTCAAGTCGCGCCGCAGGAAAAAATCATTAAAAAGTCTACTTCCTGTCACAAAATCGTGCTCATCTTGGTGAAGGAGATAAGAATTTAGACCAACAGTAAAACGGTAATAAAAAAATCCCAAAACCAAAATGAATAAAATAATTTTGAAAATCTTCCCCGAATCTGTTATTCTCATTCTAAATGTCTATCTCATTTTATCAAAAATTTGGCAAAAGAGGAATAGATATTTTGTTTGCTTCGTTAGGTCTTGTTTTTCTATGGCCTCTTTTTCTTATTATTGCCCTTTTTATCAAGCTGGATTCCCCTGGCCCGGCAATTTTTAAACAAAAAAGGGTTGGTAAGGATGGGAAAATCTTTATTTTTTACAAGTTCCGGAATATGGTCAAGAACGCCGAAAAATTAAAGAAAAAATATCTCCATCTGAATGAAGCCAATGGTCCGGTCTTTAAGATTAAAAATGACCCAAGATATACCCGAGTAGGTAAATTTTTATCCCACACGGGGCTTGATGAACTACTCCAACTTTTAAACATCCTTAAGGGCGAAATGAGCTTGGTCGGTCCTCGCCCTTTGCCAGTTGATGAAGAAGCTCAAATTCTCAAAAAATGGCAAGAAAAAAGACGAACGGCAAAGCCTGGCATTGCCTGTTCCTGGCTACTAAGGGGAGCCCACAGCCTCTCATTTGAGCAATGGGTGAAATTAGATTTAGAAGATATTAGGAAATCAAGTTTTCTTTATGACCTGAGGATTCTTTTTGCGGTTGTCTGGATGGTAGCCAAAATCCTTAGCCGACCGCTAAGAAATCATCTTCCCTGGCTTTAAAAATCATAGTGAGTATTACCAACAGGAATCCTCTCTATTTCGATTTTTTTATTCTCAAAAACGTGAACCATCAAAAATCCTGGTCCTTCAAACTCACTGTAGCTAGTTGAACCAGAACCCACATAAGGATACCAATAAGCTTGGGTTAGCCAAGGATAATCGCACTTTGAGTAACTAAGTAGGGTGCTGTGAGTATCACCATAAAAAACACCGGCAACTCTTTTTTTACAAATCCATTCGTTAACCACTTGCTTGGTTTTATCTGCTCCAGCCATCTCATAGAATGGTCGAGCTAAAAAGACTAAGCTTATCTGATTTTCAACTACTGGTTTTTCAAATAATTCTCTCTCTAAAACCTCAATCTCCATTTTTTCAAAATTATCGTCAGCGTTTTTAATCAGAAATATCTCCGCCTCGCCAGTAACTAATGGTTTTTCAAGTACCTCAACTCGTACCAGGGGAAAAGAGAAATGTGTTTGGGAATTGGTCTCAAAGTCCTGCCTGAACCATTTTTCTCCTCCATGCCAGAAATCACGATCGCCAGGAATAAGATAGAAAGGGATTTTTATTCCCTGAATCGTTCGCAAAGCATCACGATACTCCTCCCACTCACCTTGATCAGTTAAGTCTCCAAGATGGAAAATCGCTTCTGCTCCTCTGTCTTTAGCCAGTTTGACTGCCTTTTCAAACATAACTAAATTAGGGGTTAACTGATCACGAACTACCTCTTCGTTTCCTCCAATATGAGAATCACTCATCACAGCAAAACGGAAAACTTCACGGTTGGTGTTAATATTTTCCAGTTCTTCTAAACTGGGTGATCGTCTTAAAAGCCAACTTTCCAAAAACAGTTTTACCTGAGACAGCCGGGATATACCAAGATTAACCAAAACAATCAAAGTCAAGTTAGTAAGAAAAACAAACAGAAGTGTTCTTTTGTTTAGAAAAAGTCCTTTTTCTTTCATCTCTTATCCCCATAATATATAATTTGTCCTAATAAGGCAATTATGAATCAAGTTTCCGCTGCTTCAATCGTCATTCTTTGTCGTAACCGCTCTTTTCTTTTACAAAAATGTCTCCAAAAACTGGTCCTTCAACTCAAAGACAACGACCGAGTGGTTATTGTTAATAATGGCTCAACACCAAAAGAAACAGAGAAAATCAAGCAAGTTATTAGCTGTTTCAAAAATAAAAATCTTCAGCTGGTTTGGGGAGACAAAAATGGTAATATTCCCAACGGAAGAAATAAAGGAATTGCCATCGCCAGCAAAAAAAGCCAAATTATTGCCTTTCTCGATGACGATTGTCTACCAAATAAAAACTGGTTGAAAAACATCCGAAAAGAGCACCAAGCCTACCATGAATGGCAAGTAATTCAAGGAAAAGTAATCAGTATTCCTAAGAATAATTTATATGCAAGGATAACAGGCATTACCTATCAAAACTGGCTCAGGTCAAATTTATTAAATAAAAATCTATTGGCGACTTTTGATTCCAAAAATGCCTCTTTTAAGGCAAAAATTTTTCGCTTGGGCCTTTTGTTTAATGAAAAATTCGGCCGTTCCTCGGACATAGAACTTGGTCTGCGCCTGCGGAAAAAGGGCTTTAAGATTGGTTACTCGCCAAAAATAAAAGCCTACCATCGAGAAAGGACAACTTTAATTTCATTTCTGAAACAACACATCAATATCGCTAAGGGGGAAAGAGGAATAGAGCTAGTTGGGCTATTTCCTTCAAGATACAAATATCATTTTTTTCTTTTTAGAAGATTGGCTTGTCAGCTATTTAAGGAAAGAAAGTTTCTCTCCCTCTCTCTATTCTTGTTGCTAATTCCTCTTATCTTAATATTAAGAATGGCTGTTTTTTTATCTCGTCCTTTGCTGTACAAATCATAAAACAGCCATGGCACTTTCGAGCCAACTTTAAAAATTTTCTTTTTCTGTCTCCCTGCCAAATTTCCTCAAAAGATTGTTTCCTTAAATTTCCAATCTTCCAGTCTTTAAAATGGCAAATATAAACATCACCAAATGGGTCAAGGTAGAAAAAGTTCTCCCCTGCTCCACATCTTATTGTCCTTTTTCCAGTTTTTACATACTCGACTATTTTTTTATAAAACCAGGCTTTGGCCCAGTTTTTGGGTGTTAAACTAGGGATAAAAAATTTTGAAACCAAACCTAGATTTTTCTCTATTTCTTTTAAGCTCGGCCTTAAATTTGTTTTTTTATTGCCAAAATAAACTGGGGAAGAGTGAACAAGATTCAAAGAAAACTGTAATTTTTCTTGTTTACAAAAATCCAACACTTTTGGTAGCTCATCCTGATTAAGCTTCGACAAAGTAAAAATTATTCCCAAATCTTTAACATTTAATTCTTTAAGAATCCTTATTGTTTCGACTGTTTTTTTGTAGCTATTAATCACTCCTCTAATCTTATCGTGGGTCTTTCCAATCCCATCAAGAGAAACTCGAAAAGCCAGATTCTTATCGAATTTCAGCATTTTCTGACTTGTCTTGGCAATTTTTAATGGCATTGACCCATTGGTAGTAACCAAAATTCTTGCTTTTGGGCATGTTTTTTTTACAACCTCAACTATCTTAACTAAATCATTTCTCAAAAAAGGTTCTCCTCCGGTGATATCAATATTTTTTAAACCTTGAGGCAATTTCTTGTAAATAACTGGAGAGAGTTCTTGCCTATTCTTTCTCTTCCAAATATCGCATATCACGCATCGAGAGTTACATCTTAGAGTCACTGCTAAAGAAGCGCTGGTTGGTTCAATCAGTTTTTCTCTCATAAAGTTCTAAATCGTAAAATTGAATCTTTTGAAAATTTTCTAAAACTAGCCCTGTATCATCTTGGGGTCTTTTAACCACAAACTTTGTTGTGTTTTCTAACAAATTACTGCTTACGTAGAATTTCCTTCCCCAAGATTGAAAATAATAGCTAAGAACATAGAGGATATCGCCTGCGGGTGTATAAACCCTACTCCTTGAATTTGTTTTATCTAACAAATATTCAGCCACTTCTCTGAGTTGAGTTTTATGTGGATTTTTTAGATACGCATAATCAGAAAATATGCTGAGTATTATAAAAATTGAAAAGGTTAATAGCCCCAGCTTCTTAAAAGGAAACAACGAAAATAAATATCCAACAAAAAGAGTTACATATGGAATTAAAAAGATAAAGTAATAGGTATTATTAATTAAATCGCCGAAGGAGGTAAAGACAGCTAAAAAGAGTGTTATTACAATTGGAAAAATAAGAAATGTTAAAATTTTCTTTTCTTTCTTTTTATTTGGGAAAAAAATGAGTAATAAAATGACTGGCAAGATAAGAACCAAAGAAAAAAGGACATTTAAAATTCCATCGCTTCGATTAAACAAGAGAGTGGAAATACCGTTGAAAACAAGAAAACAAAAACTTTCTAAAGAAAATCTGGGCTCTCTTAGACTGTGAAAGTCATAACCCACCCTTTGGTCAATGTCGTATCCCCTCTCTTGAGAAAAAATGGCAGGCAGTAAGTGAGAATTGCCCCACAGGAGAAAGAAAATACCAAAAGTCAAAAAAATCCCTAATAGCAAATACAAAAAAAGTCGGGTTCTTTTTTGTAAAATTAAAAAAATTCCCCAAATAATGGTCTGGAGAAATAAAACATAGAAAAAAAGGTAATGGGTATAAAAACCCAATAGCGAAACGATAAGGTAACCAATTAATATTTTGCTTTCATCTTTTTTGTAGCGGTTAAAAATAATTAAACTTTGAAGCCAGAGAGATAATGAGGTTAAAAAAACAAAGAGGCTATAACTTCTAGCTTCTTGGGCATACAAAATTGAAAAAAGAGATACACTAAAAAGGACTGTTGAAAAAATCCAAAAATTTTTCTTTTTATACATGGCCTTTGCCGATAAATAAATTAGAGGAAAAGTTAGAATACTAAAAATGGCGGCCGGGATTCGTGAATTAGATTCAGTCAACTCAAAATATTTCTTCCAAAGACTTAAAATAGCAAAAAACAGAGACGGATTCCCCGGATCGGCAATCTTCCCAGAAATCACATCGCCAAAATTAAAAGAGGCAATGTTGATACCGTAAATTTCATCAAACCAAAAGCTTTCTGCTCCAATTCTATAAAACCTCAAAAAAATACCAGTCAAAATTACTACAAAAAACATAACTAAAATTATTGAATTTAAAGTCTGAGTAATGTTTTTATTCATTTTTCTTTAAACTTTGGGTGTAATTGACTAATTTTTCTACAAGATTTTCTTTTGATGAGCGATATTTTTTATTTTTTGTTAAACTTTTTGGCTTCAACATATAATTCTTAATTCTTTCTACCAAATTTTCTTGGGGAAAGACAGCCTCAATCAGGCCTTTCTTTTTTAAAAATTCCGAAAAAAATACCTGGTGATTATTTACATGCTCCCCCGCGTCTTTGTAGCGGGGAACAACTAAGGGTTTATTTCTACTATGCTTTAAAGCCAGAAAAATCGTCGCTGGACCGCCATGGGTAACAACAACCCTAGCTTTTTTTAGATAAGAAATCATTTTATCAAAAGGAATTTCTTTGAAAACTTGTGTTTTAGGATATTTAAATTGATAATTGGTTTCTCCTTTTTGAACTATTAATTCTTCTTTTGTTTGTAATTTGAGCATCACCTCATCTACCGCTTTCAAAAGTCGGTCAAAAGGAAACTTGGTTGTCCCGACGGTCATAAAAATCATATTGTTCCTCCCCAATACTGACTTTTTTTATAGAACCTTTTTTGTCTTTTATGTTGAACTAAAATTTTGTCAGTGATAGGATAAACCAACCTGCCCGATAAACTGGGATATTTTATAAAGTCGTAAGGTTCGATAAAGATGAGCTTTACTCCTAAAAGCTTACCAACATAAAAAAATGGCGGAGCGATTCCGGCACCGGCGCTGATAAGAAGGTTAGGCTTTTCTTTGAGAAGAACTTTAAAGGCTAAAAAGAAATTCCTAAATGCATTAATCAGGTTTCTTGACTCAGGATAAAAACCGAAATAAACCCTCTCTTTTTTCAAAAGGAATTTAGAGTCCTCCCCAGCAAAAGTAACCCAAAAACGATTATAATGACTCCAATAGTCTTTTATTTGATATAATTGAAAAAGGTGACCACCTCTAGAGGTTATTAATCCTATTTTCATTTCTAGGTTGATTTTACCATCTAAAATGACTAAGGTAAAAAAACATCCCACTTTCTCGATTATTGTCCCAGCATTCAATAGGAAAGAAACTATTAGTCTTTGTCTTAACGCTTTGTTAAAACAGACTTACTTCAAAGATGATTTCGAAATAATTGTTGTTAACAATAATTCCACCGATGGAACAGATAAAATAGTCTCCAAGTTTCCAGTGAGGTGTTTACGAGAAAGTAAACAAGGGGCTTATGCAGCTAGAAACAAAGGAATAAAGGCAGCTCAAGGTAAATGGCTTGTCTTCACCGATTCAGATTGCATTCCAGACAAAAACTGGCTAAAAGGATTTAGTCAATATATCGAAGATGACAAAATTGGTTGTCTAGCTGGAAGGGTAATTCATCTTAAAACTAAAACTTATCTTGATTCTCTAATTAAAAGAAGTAAGGCAGTAAATCAAAAAAGAGCTCTCTCTCACTCTTTTCTTCCCTTTGCTGTTACAGCTAATGTTGCTTATAGAAGAGAAGTCTTTCAAAAAATTGGAAAATTTGATAAAAACTTAACTATGAGTGGAGATATGGATTTTTCCTGGAGGATGCAACTCGAGACTGACTGGAAAATTAAGTATGTACCCCAAGCAATCGTCTACCACAGACCTCGCCAAAATTTAAAAGATTTTCTCTGGCAAATTAAAGGATATGGATTAGGAGAAAAGACGATTGAAAAAAAATATCAACTGCCATTGAATTTCTTCTCTCGGTTAAAAAGGACCTTAGGTTATTTAGTACTAATTCCACTGCGATTATTATTCCTTCCCATCATTAAGCTCTATAATAAAAGTGAATCAGTAGTAATTATCTTATTTGATTTTCTTTATAATTTTTTCTTTCTCTGGGGACGGTATTCAAGATAAAACTCTAAAAAAGCTAATCTCCAATCGATACGATCTTAACCGATGTTCTGAAGTTGGGGAAAGGCAAAAAAATACTATCTCCTACCTTGACTTTTTGGTCAAAGTAAAAATAATAAAGCCCGGCTTCTTGACTCAAATCCATCTCTACAGTCAAATAGGCATCTTTTTTTAGTGGATTTTTTCTAACTAACACATCCCCCCAGGCAGTAGTCACCACTATATCAGCCAACTCTGCTCTTTTTTCAGTAACTCGGAGATATTCCTTGCCGTCAATCCCAACTACTTTGTCACCAATTTCAAGGGCATCGACTACCCAAGGATCTTCTGAAATAATTTTCAATTTGACCGTTTTTTGCGAGCTATCTTTCGATACTAATTCACCAATTGCTCGAACAGTGCCTTCAAGCTCAACCGAGCCTAAACGAAAGGTCATCTTTGTTCCAACATTAAGATTTTGACCACGAAACTGAAATTGTTTATTCCTCCTATTGTAGGTTCCCTTAACCCGCATTCTCACTAAAACATCCTTACGCGAACCAGCACTTTCGAAAATTTCCACCCCAACTACCTCTGCTGTTTTCCGAGAAAAGCTATCATATTCAGCATCTCCTGGTTTGATAGCATCGGCATACCAATAGGGAATTTCAGTATCTCTAACCCAAAGTCCGGGATAGGAAATTAGATAAATATTAATCCATTGAGCTTGGTGAAAATATTGACCAAAAAAGAAAATTAAACCTCCAACAACTACTAAAATAACTAACCAGTCAAGGATATTAAAGCGGCTAATTAATTTTTTAAACTTTAGATAGAATTTTTCCCAAGATATTTTCATTCCTAGTTATTAGCCTCTGAGTTTTTAGAAACAATTAATACAATTTTATCAGTTTTTCTCCCTTTTTATCAAGGTCAAAGTCAATCACAATTGTTTGGCGACAAATTTTTCGCAAATGCTTTCTCTGTCTACTTCCCAACTTTAAAACTTGGGTTGTTGTTCGGCTGAAAGCGAGAGGGGTAGTTTTCTGAGTTATTAAAAACCTTCCATTTCCCCATCTTCTTCCTACTCGGCTAAGAATTTCTTCGATACCGCCAACTGGATTAGCCACTACCGGAGTCCCGCAGGATAGAGCTTCCAAGGCAGTTAAACTAAAGGTCTCCACTCCAACTGAAGGAATGACTAGTAGGTCAGCTGCTTGAAGAAAGGCAATTTTTTTCTTTCCCTCTAGTTTGCCTAAAAAAATAACATTTTTAAGTTTCAATCTTACTACTTGCTTCTTAATTTGGGGCAAAAACTCATCTTCCGGACCGGCAATAATCACCCTCATAGGCAAGCCTAATCCTTTAAGTCTCTTTAGTGATTCCAAAAAAAGACTAAGGCCTTTGTTGGGCTCAAATCTACCTAGATAAAAAACCAGTAGCTCACTAGAAGAAAAACCGATTTTTTTCTTTAATGCAGACCTGTTATTTGATGGCCTGAAAAAGCGGGTATCAACCCCAAAGCGAGAAATAATTATTTTATTCCAGCATAAAGGAAAAAATCTTGAAAGCTGTTTTTTTTGAAATCTACTAAAAACAATTATCCTTTTAACCCAAAAAATTACCCATGCTTGCATCACCCAGAGACAAAAGGCTCGTAAAATTGCCTTTAATTTTTTAAACCCGTTTAGCCTCTCAATATCATTGAAATAAATATCTTGGGCAGGAATATTGTGACAGTGTAAAAGCGCTGGAATGTGTTTAATTCTCGCCCAAGGCGCTATTAGAAAAGAAGACTTGGTATTGTTTAAAATCAGACAATCAATCTTTTTTCTTCCATGAAGGCGGAAGCTAGTCCAAAAAGCAGCAATAGGAATTTCCAATAATCTCTGCCATCTCTTATTAAACTTAAGGAAAAATAGCTCTTTCTTTAAAAAATCATCCCTTAAAAGCCGAGGTTGAACTTCTTTTCTCTTCTTACCAACCACTAAAGTACATTCAAACTGAGTAGCATACTTTTTCTTTATTAATCTAACTAGGCTGGAAATAAAAACGTTAATCCCGCCTAAAGAAAGAAAGTCGTTAACAAAAACTAAATGTTTTGTTTTTCTAAAGTTCATTCTGCCAGACTAAGGAGCCTAAAAAAATAAAAAAATAGTCAAATAAACGATGGACTAAAAAAGTTGGGTAAGCCAGAGAAACAAGTAAAAAGCTTATTGCTGAGAAAAAAATCCCCCAATTCAAAACACTGGATAAATTAAATACCGTCGCCCTCTCCTCTTTTAGAAAACTGACTGATTTCCCAATTAAAAAAATCAAAAACAGCAAAAGGGCAGGGATTCCCATCTCTGCCCCAATCTGTAAGAAAAGATTATGAGGCTGAGCCGGATAGAATTTGAATTGCTCAGGCAGTTGATAAAACATGGCTGAAGAGAAACCATTTAAACCAACACCAAATAATGGAAATCTAGCCATCAGCTTGAGGGCGCGACGAAAAAGTTCCAGCCGATAACCCCCACTACCCAATTCAGAAAAGGTTGTTAACATCGAAGAAACCCGAGGAAGAAAAATAATCACCAAAAAGACCAACGAAACGGCTATTAGGCGTTTAAAACCAACAGTTGAACTAAGTTGGCTAATCCTAGCTTTAAAATCAGGAAAAAGCCGATTAAGAACAACTAGTCCTCCAGCTAAAACCAGAAAAATTACTAACCAAGCTACTCGGCTTAAGGTAAAAAGCAACCCCAAAAGAGAAAAACCAAACGCCGCAAATTCCAAAAAGAAGAAAAAAGAACCCGGTTTTTCTCTTAGCAAGCTAAAGAAAAAAAGAGGAATAAGAAGGCTAAAAAAAACGGCTAAGAAATTCGGGTGATAAAAGGTTCCTTGAGCCCGAAAAAAATCAACATTTTCTTGAACTGGAATCCCACCAATAGTAGCGGCGCTCATCATACCACCTATTACCGTCCCCCGCGTCAAAACCTGCAGAAAAGCTAAGCCTCCCTCAAAAATGGCTCCGGCTGCCAGTAGAACCATTAGATGCTGGCGAAAATTTGATTGCCGCAAGAAAAATTGAGCCAAGAAATATAGAGCTGCTGTCCTCAATAAAAGGAGCCAGGAAAAAAAGGCTAAAGGTGGTTGAAAAGCAAAAAGACAAGATATTCCTCCCCAGACTAGAAAGGCAAACAAGTTCCAGTCTTCTTTCTTAGGAAAGAAAAACTCCCTTCTTCGCCAAAGCGAGAAAAAAAGTAAGAAAAAAACCAGATCAGAAAAGGTAAAAATCAAGTGGTAGTTAAGGTCGACCATTTTGTCTGGCCGGTACATTAATTTTGAGGGTATCAAGTAAAACTCTAAACTTTTCCCGCGATCAAAAATCAAGAAAGCCACTAGTGTTAACCAAAGACTGAGTTGCCATTTCCTTACCAAACTAAAAATCACCAGCCAATAAACAATGCCCAATAAGATTACCCTAGCCAGAGTGTTTGCAAAAACTAAGCCCAGCCCATAGAATAAAAGCGTAACCAGTAAAAGAAAATGGAATTGCTTTTTAGCCGCCAATTTCATAAAGTATTTCAATTGCTGTTCTATTATATCAAAAATCCTTCCTCGCACTTGCCCAAAGGAACTGATTTAACTTCCTTTCCATCCGCAAATCTTTTTTATCAATATGCCTTAAAGAACAAAATGATACCCTTTATTGGCCATTTAGCTAACTGTCAGTATTGTCAGAAAAAAATCCACCCTAAAATCAACAAGAAAATAAAGTTAACTTTTAAAACATTTCTTGCTCTTTCTTTGCTTCAAGAGCAAGAAAAAGAAAAACTAGGAAAGATTTTAACTAAGAAGAAAATCTCGGTTGTTCTCCTTAAAAACTTTGACAAGCTTAAAAACTTTTATCCTGATAGTTTTTGTCTTCAGTCTGACATTGACCTTTTTGTCAATTCAAAATATAAAAAAAAATTGGATCAGCTTCTTATCGATCAAGGCTATCAAAAAAAACAAAAGAAAAAAGATAAAGACTTTGAATATGGACAAAAAGAAACTCATTACTCCAAAATCTCAAAATTAGGAGTCTCTTTTACTGCCGAAGTTCATTATGATATTTTAGTTTCTCCTAAATTTCACCCTAGCCGTGAAGCAATAGTTGGATTTTCAAATCAAGCCCTGGAAAGGGCTAAAAAACAAGCTAATGATTTCCTTGATTTTTCAGCCGAGGATAAGCTACTTTACCTTATTTTGCATTTTTATCTTAATGACTTTTTACAAGGGTTAAGGAATCTTTATGATATTGCACGCTTTGTAGAACTCAAAAAGAAATCGCTTAACTTCAATAAACTATATAAAATCGCTAAGCGATATCAGTCTTATTCGATAGTAATTTTTGTTCTAGGATTAGTTAAGAGGTTTTTCCTCCCCAAACTGACAATCGATAAATCTTTAAATCAGTTTAACTTTAAATTGGCTTATTTTTTCTATAATCCCCTCTTCACCAGTTTAGTATTTACTAATAAAGTTTATCGATTTGAGGAACATCGCTATCAACTGAAAAACTTTCAAGTCATCAACTCACTGGTAAATGAGAAGGTAAGTTTTAAAACCCTCTGGCGAATTTTTCGCTACGTTTTGCCTATTTTGGTCTCCAGAACCGTTCAAAATAACTTTGATTAATCGGTCTAATCTGATAGCTAGCTTGCCAGAGCCGACCTTTTAAGGCTGCCTCATGTCCAAAAAGTTCTTTAACTTGCGAAGTATAAACTCTAATGGCAGAAATTTTATTTTCTAAAAGATTTGTTCCTTCGGCCACCTGCTCACGAAGTTCAAATCCATTCTCTTCCAAAAGTCTAAGTTGTTTTTCTAGTTTATTTGAAAGGCAATAAGGAAAATCCTCATAGAAAAGGATGGATTTTCTAGCTTCCTCATTTAAAAAATCCCGAGAAATAATAAATAGAATCTGGTGATCTACATGATTGCCAATAGCAAGGGGGAAATAAAAGGTAGCTCTCTTTTTAAGAAATTTTCTCAGGTTTTGTTTTAAGTCTTCCATTAACCCTTTATCTTCTCTCTTGATTCTTCCAAAAAGTCTTTGTTTTGGTCGGTATAAGTACTTACCAAAAAAGAGGGTTTTAATTTTTCCGGCTGATTTTCTTTGTCTAAAATAGGCGTCAGTAAATGGCAAATGGACAAAATCAGCTCCGACTAATTGACAGGCTGCTTTATCTTCTTTTCTTCTTCTGGTTGAAGGTCGGCTAAAAACAGTAACAACCAAAACCATTCCCTCTTTCTTAACCTGGTTAATGATTGTTGCCCCGCAAGAAAGAATGGCATCGTCAGGGTGAGGAGAAAAATAAATATGAAAGTAATCTTTCATTGCTGGGCTAATTTTACTATAATGAAACTTGAAATGAAACATTTCGGCGAACTTCTTTTTGCTTTCACTCAAAAAGAGATTAAAGCTCGCTATAAAAACGCGGTCTTAGGATTTTTATGGATGTTTTTGAATCCAGTTATTCAAATGTTGGTTATGGGTTTCGTTTTTTCCTTAATTTTTCGATTTGGGATTAAAGATTATTATCTTTTCTTGTTTACTGGACTCTTACCCTGGAATTTTTTTGCCTTAAGTCTTAATAAAGCTACTCCCTCCATTGTCTATGAAAGAAGTTTAATCCAAAAATCCTCTTTTCCTAGAGAAGTTATTCCCCTTTCGATTGTTCTTTCTAATTTTTTTCATCTTTTAATTTCTTTAGTTTTACTTTTAATCTTTTTGGGGGTTACTGGAAAATGGCAAATTTTCTACCCTATAAACTTTCTTTTGTTTGTGATTAGTTTAATCTTTCTTCTCATTTTTACCGCCGGTTTTTCTTTAATCACCTCGAGCCTTAATGTCTTTTGGCGAGATGTCAATTTTTTTACCCAAGCCTTAGTTTTAATCTGGTTTTATGCCACTCCGATTCTTTACCCTATATTGGTGATTCCCGACCGATTAAGAACTATTTTTTATCTTAATCCTCTTTCAGGTATTTTTGTCTCTTTCCAAAAAGCAATTATTAATCATGGAGAATTTCCTTTTAAAATTTTACTTATTCAATTTTTAATCATAATTTTTATCTTTACTTTCGGTATCAACCTGTTTAAAAATAGAGCAAAATATTTTAGTGATTGGTTGTGAGAGAAATTGTTAATAGTTAATAGTCAATTGAATGAACCTATCAGCAATTAGCAATTATCAATTAGCAATCAGATGTCCAATCAACAATTAGCAATCAAAATTGAAAATCTTTCCAAAAAATACATTCTCCACCACGAGAAGCCAACGCTAGTGGAATCTTTTTTAAAAAAGAAGGAGGAGCTTTGGGCGCTAAAGAACATTAATCTTGAAATTAAAAAGGGAGAAAAACTGGGAATCATCGGCCCAAATGGTGCTGGAAAATCAACTCTGTTGAAGATTATTTGCGGGATTACCACTCCAACTACTGGCACAGTTAACACTAATGGCAGAGTTGCTTCTTTAATTGAACTGACAGCTGGTTTTCATCCGGATTTGACTGGCGAAGAAAATATCTATGTTAACGGACTTTTGTTAGGAATGAGCAGAAAAGAAATTAAAAATAAATTCAAAGCTATCGTTAATTTTTCCGAACTTTGGCATTTTATTGATTCTCCTTTTTACACCTATTCTGGGGGGATGATGCTGCGTTTAGGATTTTCAATTGCTATTCATTCCGATCCTGATATATTGATTGTCGATGAGGTTCTGGCTGCCGGCGATCAAGCCTTTCAGGAGAAGTGTCAAGAAAGAATAAAAGAGTTTTTCAAAGAAAAAACAATTCTTTTTGTCTCTCATAACTTAAGGATGATTAAATTACTTTGTCCAAAGGCAATTTGGTTAGATAAAGGAAGAATCAGGTCAAGCGGAGAAACTAAAAAGGTCGTAAAAGAATATTTAGCCAAATATAAATAACAAAAATGTCTCCTAAAATCACTCTTGTTTCAGTCAATTCCTGCGAATTTCCAACTCCTCCTTTAGGAATCGCTTCTATTGCCACCTATCTTGTTAGAAAGGGTGTGGTTGATAAAAAAACTGTCCAAATCTTAGATCTAAACCTTGAAAAAAAAATTCTTCCCAAAATCAAAAAATTCAAGCCTGATATTATTGGCATCTCTTCGATGACACAGTTTTATCCTCGGGCAATAAAGCTAGCAAAAAAAATAAAAGCCCAATATAAAAAGTTACCCGTCGTCATTGGTGGAGTCCATATTTCAACCGCACCACACTCTTTCTCTGAAGCCTTCGACATAGGGGTCATTGGAGAAGGAGAAGAGACTTTTTATGAATTAATCAGATATTTTAAAAAATATGGCTCTTTTAAAAATTCAAAGCTTAGAAACATTCCGGGTTTGGTTTTTAAAGAAGAAAAAAATATCATTCAAGCCTCGTTTCGCAAACTGATCACCCCATTAGACATTCTTCCTTGGCCTGATTGGCAATTGTTTTCTCCATACTTATCCCAATATTTGAAAGGGCGTCCACTTAAAAAAGGAGAGAAACCATATAAAGTAGGTTATATTATTACCTCAAGGGGCTGCCCGTATCGATGTGCTTTTTGTTCCACTTCAGTTTTCTGGAAAAAATTAAGATTCCATACACCCAAATACGTGGTTGAACAAATTGAATACCTAGCAAAAAAATTTAATATCAAACGCATTGTTATCCAAGATGACATATTTAATTTTTCTAAAAAAAGACTCAAGGAAATTATTATTGAGCTGGATAAAAGAAATCTTTTGGGAAAGGTTAGTTTTGGTGCTTCTGTTCGGGCAGATTATGTTGATGAAGAGTTTTGTCAAATTTTCAAAAAGATGGGTGGTACTTCAGTTTTTATAGGATTTGAAAGTGGGAGTGAAAAGATACTTAAATTTCTAAAAAACAATACGGTAGTTATTTCTGATAATAAGAAAGCGGCCTTGCTTTTGAATAAACACCAGCTCGAAATCAAGGGAGGAATTATTTTTGGCTCTCCCGGAGAAAACCTAGATGATATGAAAAAATCGTTGCAATTTATGAAGTGGTTTTCTCAGCTAAAGTATGCCGCTCGACTTTCCCCTTATATTTTGACCCCTTTTCCGGGAACAAAAATTTGGGAACTTGCTTTACAGAAGGGTCTGGTCTCAAACGATATGGAGAACTGGGGTAGCCTCCATCTCACCCCTTCTGAGCCTTTCTTCCTAGATAAAGTTGACAAAGCTTCCTTTAGGAGAATTTATAAAAGAGCAAAAGATATCTCTCATGAGATCACTCTTTCAAGATACGTTCGGTTAAAAACAGGAAGTTGAGTGGTAATTTTATAATTAATTATACTGTAAACTCTCCCAAGGAAAAAAAATAACTCCCGAATGGCTACAAGAATCAGAAAGGTTAATTTATAACTAATCTTCTTATCCCTTAATAAAGATTTTAACTCTGTGATAAATAAATGTTTTTTTCTCTTTTTTTCTTTCTCTTTAATTTGTTTAATTTCTTCTCGAAAAAGTCTTTTTATCTTTTTGGAAGGAAGATATTTTACTCCCAAGATTCCCTCTGTCCGACCATAGAAAAATGATTTGTAAATTAAAGAAATTAGGTTCTTAAGCATCCCTTTCTTTTCTTTAATATGATTTACTCTCATTTTTGAGGTTCCATAGATTTTAATTCCCGCTCTCTGAAGGCGAATGGATAAATCCTCCTGTTCGCCCACAAAAGGAAAAAGTTCCTCATCAAACCAGTAGCCAATTTTCTCGACAAAACTCTTTTTTACTAGTACATCACCAGTCAAAAGATAATCAATCACCCTCAAGTAATTATCTTTTTCCTCTTTTTCCTTATGTATTTTTCTAGTGAGGGAATAATAAAAATGAAAAAGGTCAACAAAAATATTTTTTTGGCTAAATTGATGAATAGTCTTCCCCTGAACAGCACAGTTTGTGCTTTGAGAGAGGTTTTTAACTTCCTCAAACCAGGTGGGACTTACTAAACAGTCATCATCCAAAAATACTAAAACGTCTCCCTTTGCTTTTTTTGCCCCTAGATTGCGAGCAAAAGACGGACCTCTTCTGGGTTCAAAAAAATACTTAATCGGAAGTTCGTCCTGAAAACCCAAAATAATTTCTTTAGTATCGTCCTGGCTTCCATTATCAACAACTAAAACTTCATCTTTTTTACCCACTTGCCCAACTAACCGCTGAAGACATTTTCCTAAAAACACCTCCCGGTTTCTAGTTGGGATAATAATGGAGATTGTCACTCTAGATTTGATACTTGACAAACTATCTCCTAGCAGCTTTATAATAATATATAAGGTAAAAAACCGAAAGGGGGTGACTAAATTTATGGAGAAAAAAATAGCTAAGAAAAAGACCTACCGAAAGCCAGCGGAGAAAAAGGAAAGTATAAAAGAAATAAAAACTGTAACGACTTCAGACTATTGAGGTTACCAGACTAATCTAATACAACCAGTTCTTCCTTTAAATATTGTGAGATAAAATCTTCTATATCAACTGTAGTTTTTTTCTCTTCTACATCAAAATTTTCAGTCATTAGGGTAGTCAGTTCTTTGATTGAGCAAGGAGTTTTAAGATGTCGCCAAATAAACGAGGCGGTTTCATTAAGAGTGTGAATGGTTGAATTTCTCGGATCTAAGATATAAACTATCCCTTCGACTTCTTTAAAGATTACTTGTTTGCTTCTTTTAATTTTAGTTTTTGGTTTAAGTTTCATCTCAGAAATTAGGCAAGTATAGTTTTTTGGCTGGGAGGTTTAAATTTAAAATAATTGACCTCAAACTTACCAAATCTGAATGGATATTTCTTTCTTAAGTCTACTAGATGAAGATATTCCCTGTCAAATAGTTGATACCAAACTTTTAAGCTAACCGGACGGGCCTGGGCTAGTTTTTGGCTTTGGTAGACCAAACAAGCTTTCTCCTTTATACTGGTAAAGGAGGCGATATTTAACCAGTGCGTCGGCTCAGGCATCATCTGCCAGTTGATTTTTTGCTTTTTTATTTCTCTCATTGTTTCTTTCAATACTTCTCCTAAGACGACAAAATAAAGATTGATTTCATCTGAAGGGTAATTGCTTAGCAAAGATTTTAACGTCAAACTTGTGGCAATATGATCCGGATGGGTGCTACCACCAGAGGGGTCATGAGTAATAACAACTCCAGGTTTGACTTGAGTTATTATTTCCTTAAGGAAATTCTTTAATTTCTGCTGCTGATAATAAAGCCTGCCATCAGGAAGGTGGCAAAAAAAGACTTTGCCTACTCCTAAAATTTTACTAGCCCTGAGTAGCTCTCTTATCCTTTTCTTTTTCAGTTTACTTCCCTTCAATTTGGTATCAATTACTCCTTTCTCTCCATCTGTTAAACAAACCAAATAAGTTTTAATCCCCTCCTGGGCCGACTTGGCTAAAAGCCCAGCAAGATTAAGTGATTCGTCGTCGGGATGGGCAAAGACAGCTAGCAACCGTCTCGGTTGGTCTCTTTTCTTCTTAGGAAGAAGGTCTTCAATTTTTTTTATTTCAATCATCTCAACACCAAGGGCAGATTTTACCTTGAGGCAAATTGCCAATCAAAAGCCTTAGGTTTATTTCTTTCCCTAGCCTCCCTAATTGATAGGCTGCTATTGCCAGATGGTTACCATCAATAATCGTAAAAACATTATCTTTCTCTATTAAGGTAATCCATTGTTTGTCTGCTTTTTCACCCATCTGTTGCTTAATTTTATTGATCAGCTCAGTATGAGGAGAAAAAATTGTTGGCTGGATAATAAACTTAGCAATTCGTTTCACTCGTCTTTGGCCATTAAACTCAAAGTTCCAGCTAGCCTCATTGATAACCAAACAATCCTTTAAAAATTCCCACGAAGCAACTGCTGGAAACCAAATTATTCCTTTGGGCAACTTTTTTAAAACCCTGGGATTAATCAGTTTAGTGATCTTGTTTATCCTCTGACGAGTCAAATTCTCGCTAATAGACTGTTCCAGAAGTGGCCAAAAAGACCGATCTTTTTTAAAATACAAGGAAAAAGTTTTATTTTTCAAGCAAAAGTCAGAGTAGTTCTTCAATAATAGTTCTTTTTCCTCGCTTTTTTTACCAATATTAGCAATATAGGTATTGGACGAAAGTGATTTTAGATTCTCTGGAAAAGACAAAAGCTTAACTAGGTTAAAATCTGCTTTTTTAAGCTCAAAAACTGCCCTAATAAGAACTTTTTGATTTGGATAAGCCCTATTAGTCCGTTGATAAAAGGGTGAACCAAAAAGGAAAAACCTTCGCCTGATCTTTCTAATAATCGCGGTATCATCACCCAGACATACCAATTCTGGGAAAAGCTTTCTAATAGTTGATTTTCCAGTGTCCTCTTTGCCAACAAAGATATATCCAAGCCTATTTTCAACTAAAACTGAAGCATGAAGTATAAATCCATTATTTCTATTAAGAACATATATTAATACTATTCTCAATAAATCATTAAATAGCCTGAAATTTTTCTTTAGAGGCAAAACTGGAAGGTAGAAGTTTTTTCCTTTAACTTGGATTTGTCTTGAATGGTGCTTAATAAAAAAGATTTTGCAGACTGGTTTATTGGCATCACCTTTTTTAATGAGAAAGTCGCCATACTTTTTCCTAAGAAAACTTGAATCAGCTTTTTTCTTACAATAGAATTGAATTGGGAAGTTAGCGACCCCAAGTAAAAATGAATATTCCATCGCTGAAAAAGAAATCTTTAATCAAAAACCATTTTATCATAAAAGCTCCTACCAAGGGTGGTAGTATGATTCCCATAATTAAAGAAGGGTCTCATTTGCTAGTTAGATTGGGCCCTAAACAATATCAGAAAGGTGATATTGTTGTTTTCTTAAAAGAAGGCCAATTAGCTGCCCACCGAATCATTAAAACTAAAAACTCATCTCTTATCCTTAAAGGAGATAATAATTCTGATGTGGATGGCTTTTTTGAGGCCAAACAGCTACTTGGTAAAGTCGAAAAAATTATCTATCCGGAGTATACCATTGATTTGAACAATCGAAAGAATCAATTTTTAAAACATTTCTTTGCTCTCTACTCGCGTTTGAACCTAAAATTTCCTTTTTTATTTAAAATTAGAAAACTTTATAAAATTCCTTTTTTAAAAAAACTTTATCGCTTTTCGATTAAATCCTAAGCAAACCTCTCTTTCAAGACCAGCCAAGTGAACTTAATCAAAGCTAATTGTCTTCGCCAGCGCCAGAGTTGACGAAGGAGACGATAAAGCCATTCTAAACCAAGGTTGCGCACCCATTTTGGCGCTCGGGGGATCCGACCGCTAAGATAGTCAAACCCCACCAACTCCCATTGCTAT
>Ga0210057_1004032_pt1 | contig 19818 bp, 31 predicted proteins | sample CryGeyCG2114_010_2_FD_183968 | JGI IMG/M metagenome (GOLD analysis project Ga0210057, IMG submission 183968) | Groundwater microbial communities from aquifer - Crystal Geyser CG10_big_fil_rev_8/21/14_0.10 (SPAdes) (version 2) | ecosystem: Environmental > Aquatic > Deep subsurface > Groundwater ...
TGCGAGCCAAACTGGCGCCACAACGGCACGCTTGCAAGCGGCGATTTGGAGTCCTTTTTCGGCGATTTGGAAGATTTAGCCATACCCGGGCATTATACTTAAAATCTGATAAAAACCAAATGGTGGACTTAGTAAGCCAAAATTGGAACCACCTACAACTATGGGTTTTTGAAGCGTCTGAAGCCATTTTAGACGGTCGACAATTTCAGAATAGCTTTATTTTCCCTAGGGCCGGGCCAATTTAGGGATCACAAGAGAGGAATTAAGTGATGCTTGACTTGTGGATATAGGTAGTATAGTTATAGATATATAAGGGGTATAATTAGAAGTAAAGCAAAATGCCCCCTTAGGGGCAGATTGCTTCTCGTAATTCTTACGAGAATTGTTGCGAAGCCGCTGGGAACTCTTCGGAGGGACCGGCGGCTTCTTCGGTTCCCTTGCCGCTGTTTTCCCTATTTATTGGGAAAACAATCCAGCTTCCATTATGGTGCCGGCAAACCATTTTGCCCCCTGCTGGGAAGCAGAAGGCAAACTTGTTACTGTTCATAAGTAACACCGTTTTAATGTCCGGCGACAGGGCCGGGGATTCCCTTTATTTCTAATCCCTAGCCTTGGGCTAGGCCGCCCCGCCCAACTCTAAACTGGGATAGAGCTGAAGGGATTACCTAACATAAAAAAAACCCATCGGACAAACTGACGATTTCTCAATCATCAGCTATCCGATAGGTTTTTAGTAAAACTTATTACAATAACTAATAATCAAGAAACTCCAGTTTGTCCGCTTCGCCTTAATTTACCATCAACCTTGGACGAAGCATTGCCATTATACACCATTTCTCTAATTTAAATCAAGGATTGCCAATCTTTTTATCCTTAAGTATAATCTAGGAATAATTAATGGCCTAAACTAGCTTCGGCTGGCATGGCTAAAAGACCGATGGAGCGTAGAAAACCCGTCATGGGGTTGCTTCATCGGCCATATGGGGAAACTCATATGCCTGGCGAAAGCCGGGGACCCGTGGCGGGATTTGTGGTTTTAAGTAATCTAAACGACATATGAAAAGTAAGTTTTATCTTTTAATTTTGGTAGCAATCATAATCCCCCAGATCACCTTCGCAGCTTGGTGGAATCCTTTTAGTTGGAAGATATTCAATAGGACTAATCCTCAGGTCGAGAAACAAGAAAGAAAATTAGACCCGTCAGAGCCAAACAGCGTAGTTACTAGATTTTATATTAAGAATGATAATTCCAGAATAAGAAGTTGCCCCTCTACTGATTGTGAGGTCATAGGTTATTACAAGAAGGATTCGGAAATTACTATGCAAGGGGAAAGAGTTTATCAATTAAGTGATTTACCAGAGTGGTTAGAGCATACAACTTTCGAAGGTCTAAGGGGGTATATAAATAAATCAATTTTGTCAGAGGGCTCTATAAATAGACCACCTCTCAACGAGTTTTTAACTGAATCAATTGAAAATATTCAGGATAAGTCAACAAAAAATTATAACGACATCCTTATAGATTTGATTAATCTACAAATTACCAAGATTGATGAAGGTATAGGCTATGCAAAACTTTTATCCACACAGATAAAAGACGAAATCAAATATGTTGAGGGGCGAAGACAACTTATGGTTGATGCAAAGGCTGGTGTAAGAGCTGGTGATAAATGGAGCAACACAGCATTTGGCATCTTTGTAGAATTTGAGGACGAAATACTCACAAAATATAGAAATACTTTAAATTCGTTAAACCAAGTTATTACTTCGTTAGAAACAAATAAGTCCATTGCACAACAAAACATATCAATATTTAGGTCTAACTTTTATACGAGTGAGCGAGAGACTACAGCAGATGTCCAAACTATACTTAAGAATATGGAGGAGGATGTTCAATTATTCAATTTGGTGCGTCAAATAAATGATGGTTTCATCAAGGAATTTGCAGAGGATGAAGCTGAATATAGGAAAGGATTGGAGGCGTGGCGAGCCTCATTTGAAGATAGATATAGAACACAAACTGGTTCACTTAACTATCAACAGTCAAATAGGACTTTCCAGCCAATTGTTATCCCACAGATACAAATGCCAAAAACTACTTACTGCACTATGTCTAACACTTATGGTGCAAATTACAGCATAATCTGTAATTAACATAAAAACGAAAAATAAAGTAAGTCAAATTGATTCAACATGGCAAGAAAGCTTTACTGAATCACTTCTTCTAAAACAAAAAACGCCCTAAGCAAAGTCGAAGGGTGTTTTTTTGATTAAATGAAAATAATATGGAGATTGTTGAACGACCTTAGAACCGAAATTGTCATGGTTGAACAATAATTTTTCGGATGTATAGTAATAAACATGAACTGGTTCAATAGGCAATTGCATAAAGCAAAGGGTGCTATTTTCGGTGTTTCAGATCCTTTTATTCAAGAGATAGGGAGTCAACCGACTGGGTACCAGTCTCTTTTTGAACAGATGATAAAAAACATTGATGAAGGTGTTTATGGGAGATGGCTAAATGGAATGCCTGAGCTTAAGGAGGGGGAATTTAGACAAGAAGGGGAAAAGTTAGAAGATTTTTTCGAACAAGCAAAAAATAATGGTTTGAACGAAACTATGTTATTTGTTGCCTATCTTCAATATGTGAAGGCTGATGTTTACGATAGAGAAAAATGGTCTAAGAATTGGATGAGTCGAATACAACATAGAGAAAGAATAGATTTCTTTCCGGACCACAAAGGAATCTTTGCTCTTCTGGATAGATTGGAATATATAGGAGAAAAAGTTTGATATGAAGGATGAATTAATATCTAAGCTTAGCATTGCATTATCAAAACCAATACAAGAGGAATGTCAGGTCGTTTATATATTGGTAGAAATAAGAAAATTATTAGACTGAACTTTAAAGGAAGAGGATAGACGGAAAGAATATCCTGTACTTCGTTTTTATTGTGATTGGGTGGTACATGTAGAAATAGGAGGTACTTCACCGATAAATCCAATACTCGATAAAATTGAGGTACTCTTAGCTGATCCAAATTTATCTAGTCCGGATAATATGCCAGAGGCAATGCTTAGTTTTTTAAACCTCGACATATTTACTAAAGAATTAGGGGAGTTACTATCTAAATACGGTATAGAAAATCCTTTAACCGAACATACTTGTAGAAGTAATTTTAGAGATTTACTTATCAATATATTACGAGATTGTCCTCTTAAGCCAGGAAACAGAAAGATAACAGAATTCTGTTTTAAAGAGTCAGCTAGAAATTATATTACTTATACGATTAAGTTTAAAAATAATTTCTCAATGCCCGGTTTTGCTGAAACTGGCTCATGTATTAAAGGAGCTTTTCTCTTCCAATAGTCAGCATTATCCTCAAAATCTGATAAAAATAAAAAGTTGTACTAAGTTTCCCTGGAGTTCAATCTCAGAGAACTATGTTAGGTGTTTGTGGCTGAAGGCGTGGCCAGACCCATGTTTCAAGTATTTTTCGAATTTTAGGGCTTTGGTTTTTTCTATAAATGAGCAATACCAAACTAATTTAAAAGGCTTTTTAGTTTTTGAATATTTAGCCGACCCGGAATTATGGTCAGTTATTCTTTGTTTGAGATTTTCTGTGCTGCCGACATAAAGGCTGGAGTCTTTGTCGCTCCTTAAGATATAAACATAATACATAGGTAAATTATAATCCACTGTTTCCAAAACAAAAGCGCCCAGTAAAGGCGCTTTTGTTTTTCGCAGTGCTCGCTAGTGCTTGCACTGCGTAGCTTGCGATAATCAATCAAAATAGAAAACAATACTTGCGAAATACAGCCCTGCTTCGCATAAAAAAGCTACGCAGGACCACTACTTCGCAAGCGAAGCAGTGGAGATGGTGGGATTGAACCCACGTCCAAAAGATAACTCAACGCGCGTCTACCAAACGTAGTCTGGTTTGAAGGGTTTGGGCGACTTAACTTAAAACCGGACAAAATATCAAGCCGCCGAGTCTCTATTTTAATAGCCTAAGGCTATAGTTTAGGATTTTTGCCGAGACGGTCGCAATCCATAGTCCCAAAGTTATGACACCAACAAGATCAAGCGGGACCCTTGGTCAAGTTGACGCCCGCTTAAGCTAAAGCGAAAGCGGGAGCAAAGTATGGCGAAGCCACGCCTTGCTTAGAAGATGCGTTTGCATTTCTTGATTGTTACCAGTTTAAGGAGTTAGCAACAACTCCGTTTGGCACGAGCTGAATCGGGCTCTTGTCGAAACTGACATCCCCGTATGAATAGCTGATGGCTATTTGAAAAATGCTAGTTTTTCAACGAGCGTTTGAGGTCCCGGTCGGTGTCGCGCTTTTTAATCGTCTCGCGCTTATCATATTGGCGCTTACCACGGACGAGAGCGATACCGGCCTTGAGGAACCTTCCTTTATTATACACTGAAAGTGGGATGATTGTCAACCGCTTGGTTTTACCTTGGCCGATGAGGCTCTTAATCTCCTCTTTGCTAATGAGCAAGCGCCGCGGTCGCTCGGGGTCGTAATTGAGGGCATTCTTCGGCTGATAGGCCGGGATACTCGCTCCCACCAACCAAGCACCGTCGGCGCCAATCATCACTCGCGCGCCCTCGAGCGAGCCTTGCCCCCGTTTAAGCGACTTGACCTCTTGGCCGGTCAATTCCAAACCCGCCTCAATAGTCTCGAGGATTTCATAATTGAATCGGGCTTTCTTATTATCCAACAGGCTCATAGCGCCATTGTAACATGATGCCAAAAATCAAGTGGCGTCAAAAAACGCCCAGCGACTTTGCTTAGGGTGTTTTTTGGCGTTACTTTTAAAATAAGATTGCGGTTGATGTCTTTATTCATCTTTTCATCATACTGGACATTGATTAAAAGTTATGGGGATAAGCTTAAAAACCCCTTTTGATTGACTTTGGCCACCCTTTCAGTTATAGTTGTAGGCGCCAGTGAGCAAAAATTTCAGCATCAACCAACAGATTAGCGCCCCGGAATTGCGCGTCATCGCCGAGGATGGCAGCAACCTGGGGGTAATCTCTTTGCGCGAGGCGCTGGACCGGGCCGGACAAGCAGAGCTTGATTTGATTGAAATCTCTCCTCGCGCCACCCCGCCGGTGGCCAAAATCATGGATTATGGCAAATTCCTTTACCTTGAGAACAAAAAGGAGAAAGGGACCAAGCAAAAGCCGGTTGGCGAGGAGCTGAAAACGCTCCAAGTTAAAATCGGCACCGGCACCCACGATTTGGAGCTTAAAGCCAAGAAGGCGTCCGAGTTCCTGGCCGAGGGTCATCTGGTCAAAATTAACTTGTTTTTGCCCGGCCGATCCAAATACTTGGACCAAAATTTCCTCAAAGAGCGCTTGGATCGAATTCTTGATCTCTTGACCGAGAACTATAAAGTAACGGCCGCGCCGGCCAAAAGCCATAAGGGCTTAACCATCATCATTGAGCGCGGTAACAAAAAATAATCAAACTATCATATGAAAACCAACAAATCATACACTAAGCGTCTTAAGGTCACGAAAAATGGCAAGATTTTGGCGCGTAAGGCGGGCCAGAACCATTTCAACGCCAAGGCGCCCCGGAGTCAGCAGTTGGCCGGCAAAAGTACTCGGGCGCTCAATTTTTCCAACCGGACTAACCGGCGATTTTTACCCAAGTCAAATTAAATTTACTATAAGCTAATAACTATAAGCTACCTAATATATGCCACGAGTTAAACGAGGAATAATTTCCGCCAAGCGCCGCCGTAATGTCTTATCCAAGGCCAAAGGCTATCGCTTCGGCCGGAGCACTAAAGAGAAGGAAGCCAAAGTGGCCCTGCGCAAAGCCGGCGCCAGCGCTTATCGTGACCGCCGTAATAAGAAGCGCACCCGCCGCGGCGAGTGGCAAATTTCGATTGGCGCCGCCGTCCGCCCTTATGACCTGTCTTACAGTCGCTTCATCAATTTACTAAAAAAGGCCGAGATTAGCCTCGACCGCAAAGTCCTCTCTCAATTGGCTCGAGATGAGCCACAGAGCTTCGAGCGCTTGGTTACTTCCGTTAAAGCTTAAGGAACAAAATTGGGCTGGTTGGGATTATTATAAACCCGATACTGCCGGGCCCGCGACTCACTAATCATCCCCAAAAGACGGCTAACCAAGCGCTTGGGATCGCTATCAAAGATGACTTTGTCGTTCTGGCGATGGCTTTTGTCCATCATCTCTTTCAACACTTCATCGGTCGCCCACTCCCCCTCCAAAACGCCGACCGGTTTACCATCCTCGTAAGCGATGGTAAATTCGTTAATCGTGCCAATCCGACCGCAACCCACAATCACCGCGTCGGAGGTGCGCGTCAAGAGCAAATTCCGACCGGAGTAACCGAAGCCGGTATAAATAATCAAATCCAAATAATCAAGCGGTAAGCCGTAGACTTCAACATGCTCACGCTCGGTCGAGGCCGGCGACAGGCCGATTGACACCCCGCCAGCCTCTTTGGCTCCGGCTGCCGACCATAGCGGGAAGCCGGTGGTGGCGCCGGTCACCAAAACCGCCCCTTGGCGGACAACCTCCCGACCCAACTCCTTGCCGATCTCAAGCGCCCCCGGGCCGCAATGACCCGTCTCGGCCGCGCCGGAGACGCAAATTTTGGCCTTCAAATTTTGATGTTTAATATCTTCTTCCATATTTCTTAAAACATTATACTGCAAGAGCTACCAAGATAAAATCACTTCTTCCCCGGCCTCGGGCATTCGAGCGTTTAAGCCAAAGTAATCCCGAATCCTTTGGACCAAAAAAAGCGACGCCTTTGGCTCCCCCATCGCTACCAAAACCAATTTAAGCGTCCTTGCGCTCGCGGCCACAAAGTCGAGCAAACCATCGGAATCCTTATGGGACGAATAACCGCGGATATTGACGACCCGAGCCCGAATCAGCACCTCGGAACCAAGAATCTTAATAAACTTGGCGCCATCTTGGATAATCCGACCAAGCGTGCCCACCGACTGATAGCCGATTAAAAGCAGAGTTGACTTGGCATCCGGCAAATAGGCCTTCTCGTGATGGATGACCCGGCCACCGGTCGACATCCCCGAGCCGGCGATGATAATCTTGCGCGGCGCCGACTTCAGAATCGCCTTGGACTCCTCGGTGGAAGTGGTTAGCTTGAGCTGGGGGAAACCAAACAAAACATCGCCGTCTTTGATTTCGTGACGAATTTTTTCATTGAGATAATTACTGTATTTTTTATAAACTTTGGTAATGGCAATGGCAAGCGGTGAGTCGATAAATACCGGCACCAACGGAATCCGCGAGTTCTCCATCATCTGTTCAATCTCATAGAGAATCTCCTGGGTCCGCTCGATAGAGAAAGCCGGGATGACCAGGGTGCCGCCGGCGCGCATCGTCTCTTCAATAGTATCTTCCAAATTATCGCGCCTATCACCGCGATCCTCGTGATTGCGATCGCCATAAACACTCTCCATCACCAAGTAATCGGCATCGGTGACCCGCTCGGTATCAGGGAGGAGCGGCGTGGGCGAATTGCCCAAATCGCCGGTAAAAACAATTTTACGTCCGTCGAGCATTAGCTCGACCATCGCCGAGCCCAAGATATGACCGGCATCGCGGAAAACAACCGTTAACGGCCCGACCGAAATCGGCTCATGATAGGGAGTGGTTTGCCATTGACGCAAAGCGGCTTTAAGATCCGCGGAATCAAACGGCAACTTTTCACCATCTTGATTGCGCTGTTCCTTAGTCATAATCCCCAAGCTGTCGTGAAGTGACAAGTCGGCGATGTCTTTGGTCGGCGGGGTGGAATAAATCGGCCCAGTAAAGCCCTGCTTAACCAACACCGGAATCCGGCCGATGTGATCAAGGTGACCATGAGTGACAAACAAAGCATCAATCGTTACTGGATCATAAGGAAAGGCTTGGTCATTTTTCTTTTCGTTTTCAACATCACCTTGGAAGAGACCACAATCAATCAGGACTTTAACGTCATCCCTGCCGGTTAGAGTCTCAAGCAAAAAATTAGCCCCGGTGACCGAGCCGGCGCCACCGGCAAAAGTAATCTTTAATCTTGGTTCCTCGTTTGCCATAAGCTGAAGCGATGAATTAATAAGCCGCCAATCAAACCGCCGACCAAAGCCGAGATGATGTCGCCCAAAGTATCGGCCACTCCGGCCTGAAGAGTAATAATGTCTTTGGCCACCAAATGGAGACGCGCCGACTGATCGACAGTAAACTCAAACAACTCCCAAGTCAAACTGATAACAATCACCGCCGCCCAACCGACACTGATTTGGGAAACCAGCGATGGCTCAAGTTGCGGTTCAACAAACCGCCGCCAGGCATAAATTGCCAAGAGAGTAATCGCCAAACCGCCCAAGCTATGCATTAGGAGATCAAACCACCAAATCCGCCAATACCAAAAATTTTGGAATGCCAAAACATTAAGGCCGGCCAAGCCGGCCAACACCAAAACGGAAACAATGACCGGATAATTTTGCTTGCTCACTACACATATTCTAACAAAAAAACAACGCCCCGCCAAAGTTGGCGAGGCGCTCGTCGAGGCCATTTGGAGATATTACCCTAGAGAAACTCTAGGTGGGTGTCCGCAACATCAACCCAAGGGCCGATGCAATATAAGACTCCCTGAAAAACTTACTTGATCTAGATAATATTCCAAATGACCTGCCTTAATTATAGTCGCAAGTAAAATCTTGGCAACTGCCGGTCAAGTCTTAATTATCCACCCCGAAACGAGAGTATTGGTGGATAATTTGACCGCCAAACCAATGCTCAATCTCGTGAGTGGCCTCGGCCGGGGTTTCGGAGGCATGGACCAAATTCATCACCGCTCGCTTCTCTTTATTGGCCAGAGCCGGCGAATCGGCCGAATAATCTCCCCGGATTGTCCCCATGTCGGCCTGAGAAGGAATAGTCTCGCCAACAATTTTGCGCACCATGTCAACCGCGTGGATACCCTGAATGACCATCCGGACAAGTGGCGCCGAGACCATATAATCAACCAACCACTCGCGGACCATGGCGCCAATCTCGGCCGGATCATCGGTCCCCATCTCCTCTTTGGGATTAAGATTATATTTATGATAAGTTTTGAGCGTCTTTTCCCCCAGGCGGTTAATCCAGGCATCATCTTTGGGATAATGCCGGTCAATCTCGTCGCGACTGGCTTGGAACATCTCCAAAGCGACAATTTTAAGGTCGCGCTGTTCAATCCGCTTAATCACTTCGCCGACCAAACCCTTGCGCACACCGTCGGGCTTAATCATCAGAAACGTTTTTTCTTCTTTGAATTCCATGTCGGGGTAGCTTTTAGCTGTTAGCTTATAGCTTCTAGTAAATTACTCTGTTAAAATTTCGACACCCTGTTTGGTGATAGCTACCGTGTGTTCGAAGTGGCACGAGAGACTGCGATCCAAGGTGGTGAAAGTGAAGCCGTCCGCCTCCAGTTTGGTCTCCGGTCGGCCGATGGTGAACATCGGCTCGATGGCAATCACCAGCCCCTCTTTAATCTTTTCCGCCCCGCCGGGCCGGCCGTAATTGGGCACAAACGGGTCCTCGTGAACGGCATAACCCACGCCGTGACCGGCCAAATCGGTGACCACCCCCAGGCCGGCCCGACGCGCCACCGCCTCCACTGTCGCCCCCACATCGCCCAAATGGTTGCCCACTTTAGCCGCCTCGATGCCGGCGGCAAGGGCGAGGGCGGTGGCGCGGAGCAAGTCTTGAGCCTCTTGGCTGACCTTGCCCACCGGCACGGTAATCGCCGAGTCAGTATACAAGCCCCGATGCTTAAGGCCAAGGTCAATGGTCACCAAATCGCCCTCCTTAAGCACTCGCTTCCCAGGAATGCCGTGGACAATCTCTTCGTTGACCGAGACACACAACGCCGCCGGATAACTTAAGCGTGAGCCGGCCGGGCGATAATTGAGGAAAGAGGCTTCATCGCCCCCCTCGGCCAAAACCGCCCGCGCTCGGGTCTCAAGGGCGCCAGTGGTAACACCTGGCCGAATCAGCCCTTTAAGTTCATGCAAAATCGCCGCCAAGCGCTTACCGCCCGCGCGCAAAATATCGATTTCTTCGGCTGTCTTTAGCTTAATCATTGGGAATAGCTTATAGGAGATAAAAATACAGGGTTAAGAATTCAGATAATCAGTTAAACTCTCGGCGATCAACTTAGTAACTGTTTCAATATCCGGGTCGCCATCTACCTCCACAAACCGGCAACCGGGATGAGAGCGATAGTGGTCAATTACCGGCATTACCGACTGGTCGAACCAGCGGAAGCGCTCGTTAATCTTCTCATCCGTCTGGTCATCGTCGCGCGCCCGTAATTGGAGACGCTTCTTACCCTCTGTTGGCGAAACGTTGAGATAAACAAAAGCGAACGGCGCCAAACCGTAAAAATCAAACGCCGTATCAAGCACTTTAGCTTCCTCGAGCGAGCGCGGGGTGCCATCAACCACCAAATGCTCTTCACCGGTCAAATTATCGACCAACAGATGCGACCAATTCCAAACCGCGAGGAAGGAGGGTTGGAGCGCGCCTGAATCCATTACCGCCTTAGACAATCGAGCCGAGTAACCGCCTTGAGCGATAAAGTCGCGGAACGATTGGCCTGATTCCAGGTAAAAAACCTCTCGGCCCGTTTGAGCTTTGAGCGTATCCACCACCCGCTTGGCCTGGGTGCCCTTACCGCTCCCCGACCGACCCATAAACATCACCGTTTTTCGCTTAATTGTCGCCATAGCGACAGTTTACCAGAGATTTAATACTCCCGCATTGATAATTGGGCGTCGATTATCAATCAAGCCATTTTTCCTTTTTGATTCCCGATTGCAGAATGACACCTTTTAAAGTCCGGGGTTTAAAGGCATTGCGACTGTGATATGGCACACAGACTTGTCGATGTTTGCCATCAATATGACCGACGAAATAATAATGGCTGCCCCTGATATGGTTCAATCTAAAACCGTTATCCTTCAAAAACGATTCTACGTCTCGATAAGCCCAATTATTTAGACGGTTTGGCATGACGGTCAGACCCTGGTAATACCGAAGGTTTCAACTTGAAACGGCGAAGGAATTTTTTTGTTGTTATCTAAGGCTGACCAGAGTTTCTCATACTCCGGATCGGTTATCTGATTAAGCGGGTATAAACGAGAACCTTTGATTTTTCTCTGTGACTCCATGTAGCCGCCCATAGCATCAAGAAGACTAACAAGAGCAATCCGCGGATCATCAGCTGATTCAACAATATTGAACTCCAAAGCCACAGCATACCAAATGCCTTTTTCTTTAAAAACAATGTATCTGACGCGTCCTTTTTGGATGGTATTCATATTACCAAAATAGCAAAAAATGCCCAGTAAATCAACTGGCAAGGAAAAAACATTTATTAATACTCCCGCATGGAGAGCTGAGCATCAACTTGCTTCATAAAGTCGAGCGCCACCGAAACCACAATCAAGAGCGAGGTGCCGCCGATGGCGAGCGAGGCGATACCGGTAATCTCTTGCATGGCCAGTGGCAACATCGCAATCATACCAAGGAAGAGGGCGCCAACCAATGTCAGCCGGGTTAAGACCTTGGCTAAGAAGTCGGAGGTTTGCGCGCCCGGACGAATGCCGGGGATGAAGGCGCCAGACTTTTGCAAATTTTCGGAAATAGCGTGCGGGTCAAAAGTAACTGCTGAATAAAAGAAGGTGAAGGCGAAGACCAACACAAAGTAGACAATGGAGTAAGCCCAGCCATTATTGATGAAGACGAAAATCCACTCCGAGACAGTGGCGGCGATGGCGTTATTGACCGCGCCAAGGAAGTTGGCAATCAATTGTGGAAAAAGGAGGATAGACAGGGCGAAGATAATCGGCATCACCCCGGCATTATTGACCCGAATCGGCAAATAGGTGGAGATGCCGCCATAAACCTTCATCCCCCGCACTCGCTTGGCGTAAGTAATCGGGATGGGCCGCTCGCCCTCGGTCACTACCACCACCGCGGCCACAATCGCCACCGCCGCCGCCAAGAAAGCGATAATCGTGGGGATTAAGCCCGGATCAAAGTTAATCAACAGCTGAGTGATAGTGCTCGGCAAGCCGGCCAAAATACCGGCAAAAATCAGGAGGGAGACGCCGTTACCAATACCATATTCGCTAATCATCTCACCCAACCACATTAAGAGAACAGAGCCGGCGGTGACCACAATCAAAGCGGCCAATTTATCAAACATCGAAAGCGGCAGAAGCACGCCTTGGCGCTCAAGCAAGACCAATAGAGAGAAGCCTTGAATCAGCGCTAATGGTACGGTGAGTAGGCGCGAATATTGGGCCATTTTCCGCCGGCCGGCGGCCCCCTCCTCGTGATACAACTCTTTAAGCGAAGGGAAAATGAGGGTCAAGAGTTGTATAATAATCGAGGCGGTGATAAACGGTCCGACGCCAAGCATCATAATAGAGAGATTAGACAAACCGCCACCGGAGAAAATATTCAACAAACCGAAGAATTGGTTATCGGAGAAGAACCGCTCGAGCGCCACCCGGTCAACCCCGGGGATGAAAATGGATGTCCCGAGGCGGAACAAGGCCAAAATTAAAATCACAAAAAAGACCCGCCGGCGCAAGCCTCGGTCCTCGAAGGTCAGCTTGAGTTTGGTAATAAAAGTATTAAACATAAATTAACTGATAGTCCCGCCGGCCTTCTCAATTGTCTCGCGGGCGGTGGCGGAGACGGCGCAACCGCGCACCTGGAGCTTGCCGGCCAATTCAGCCGTCCCTACAATTTTAACTTTTCTGACGCCGCGGTCAATTAAGCCCTTAGCCGCCAAGGTTTTAATGGTAACAGGCTGATTAGTCCCAAACTCTTTGGCCACCCGCGCCAAAGACACCGCCTTAATCGGCACTTGGTGAGAGCGGTTAATATTCACCCCTCGGCCTCGGCGCTTGGGCAACTTTTTAATCAAGTCACGGATCTCTGGGCGGATTTTGTGCCCGGCGCGCGCCTTTTGCCCCTTATGCCCCCGGCCGGAGGTCTTGCCACGCTTGCCGCCACGGCCGATTTGTCGGCTCTTAACGCGCTTGGTCTTCGGTTTTAAATCTTGGAGTTGCATACTGATTTTTTTAAGTGGCGGAGAAAGTTTTAAGGGCGTCAATGGTGGCCCGGGCGATATTAAGCTTATTTTTGCTTCGCGAGATTACCTTGGCGTTAATATCTTTGATGCCGGCCAGTTCAAACACCGTCCGGACGGCACTGCCGACCACCAAACCGCGACCCGGCGCCGGCTTGATGATAATCCGCGCGCTGTTGTACTTGCTCTCAAGCTCGTGCGGAATGGAACCGTACTTGGTCAGCTTAAGCTTAATCATCCTCTTTTTGCCATCATTAATCGCCTTTTCAATCGCGAGCGCGGTATCGCTCGCCTTGCCAATCCCCACGCCCACGCGACCCTTCCGGTCGCCGATGACCACCACCACCGAGAAGGAGAAGCGCCGACCGCCGGCCATCACTCGCGCCACCCGGCGAATGTTGACGATTTGATGGTCAAACTCGGGCTTCGGCCGGTCGCTAAAGCGACCACCGGAGCGCCCGGGGCGACCGCGACGATTATCGGCGCCACCGGACGAATGCCGGGTGCCGGGACGATTGGGAGTGCTGATTGGTGTTGGCATGATAATTAAAATTTAAGTCCGCCCTTCCGAGCGCCGTCTGCTAATTGTTTGACCTTGCCTATAAAGCGATAACCACCGCGGTCGAAGACAACCGTCTCAATCTTCTTCTCCTTAGCCAGTTTAGCCAACTCCTCGCCAATCTTGGCCGCCTCGCCCTTGGCCGCCCGGCGCGATATAGCCGCCAAGGTGGTACCGACAGTATCGTCAATTAACTGGGCGCTTAAATAGCGATTGGAGCGGAAAACCGACAGTCGCGGCCGAACCGCCGTGCCCTTAATCTTGGACCGGGTCCGAATTTGGCGTCTGAGGCGACTTTGATTCTTAGGTAACGGCATAATGATTAAGCGATATTCTTTTTACCTTGCTTGCGCAACACGACCTCGTCTGAATAACGGATACCCTTACCCTTGTAAGGTTCAGTTTTCTTGTACCCGCGGACGGTGGCGGCAAATTGGCCCACCTCCTCTTTATTGGCGCCACGGATGGTGAGGTTGTTTTTCTCCACTGTGACCGAGAGGGTTGGCGGGATCTTGACCTTAATCTGATGAGAAAAGCCAAGATCCAAATTGAGCGTATCGCCAGCCACTTGGGCCTTAAAACCCACGCCCTCAATCAAAAGCAGTTTGGTAAAGCCTTCAGTCGCGCCGATAACCATATTCTTCACATGTGAGGCGTAAGTGCCCCACAACGGGATGAGCTCGGTGTCTTTAAGACCGGTGCCAACCTTAGGCTTAAGTTTAATCTCGTTAGCTGTCAGCTTAATCTCAATCATCGGTTTAAAATCCCGGGTCAAAGTGCCCCCCGGACCTTTAACCGTCAACCGGCCATCGTTCAGGACGGCGGTTACGCCGACAGGGATGGTAATAATTTGTTTGCCAACGCGCGACATAAGTTTATGACCAAATGGTAAACATTAATTCCCCACCGACCTTAGACTCGTTAGCCGTCCGCCCGGTCAAGAGACCGGCCGGGGTTGATAAAACCGCCATCCCCCGATTCTTGTTAATCCGATACAAATCGCGATTCTTCACATAGACCCGGCGCGACGGTTTGGACACCCGCTTCACTCCCATAATTTTGGGCGCGCCGTCTTGATACACCAGTTCGCAGTTGATAAATTTACGAGTTTTTTTGCCGGCCTGATTAACCCCCTTCACATAGCCTTCGGCCTCCAAGAGTTTGGCAATCTCAAACTTGAGTTTGGAGAGTGGCAAAGTTACCCCCGTCTTGCCAGCGCGAGCGGCCGTCTTCAAACTATTAATCATGTCGCCAATGGAATCCATGTAAATTTTTATTTATAGTGAGTATAGTCGAACTACCAAGATGACTTTTTAATCCCGGGGATTTTGCCGTCATTAGCCAACTCCCTAAAACAAATTCGGCACAAGCCAAAGTCTCGCATAAATGCCCGCTTGCGCCCGCACCGGAAACAACGCCGCACCACCCGCGAGGCGAATTTGGGAGCCTTATTGGCTCGAGCAATGGTTGATTTTTTGGCCATAAAAAATAAAACAAATGGCTCATCCGAGCCAGGTTATATCCTAACAATTACTGAATCCATTGTCAATTTGCGCCTTTAGCGCTTGAACGGGAAACCGAGCGCCCGAAGCAGGGTTGCCGCTTCCGCTTTGGTTTTGGCAGTGGTCACAATCGTCACCGACAAGCCGAAGACATCGCGCAAATCCTCGTCGGCCGTCTCAGGGAAGATGGTCTGCTCTTTAAAGCCCAAGGTCAAATTGCCAATCTCATCAATACTCCCCTCCGAGAGCCCTTTAAAGTCGCGCATCCGCGGGATGGCCACATTAATCAAGCGGTCGAGAAAGTTCCACATCCGCGCGCCACGCAAAGTAACAATGTAGCCGATAATCTCGCCCTCGCGGAGCTTAAAGGAGGCAATCGATTGTTTGGCCGGACGCGGTGAAGCCTTTTGGCCGGTAATCTTGGCTAGCCGATCGGCCACCAATTCGTTCCGCTTTTTGTCTTTGGCTTTGCCGGTACCGGAAGAAACGACCACCTTGGTAATCCGCGGCAAAGCCATGTCGTTACGAAGCCCAAGCTCTTTTTTAAGCGTCGGTTTGGCTTTAAGATAAATTTTGGCTAAAGATTCAGTCATAAGCGTAATTAAACGGCCTTGCCGCAACGACGGCAAATTCGCTCTTTTTTAGTGGCGGTTACCTTCGTTCCGAGGCGGACACCGCGATTGCACTTGTCACACCAAATCATCACATTGGACACATCAATCGGGTTAGGCTTAGAGACCGTTTGCCCCTTCTCCCCCGAGCGCCGCGGTTTAATCCGGCGCGAGCGGAGATTGAGGCCCTCCACAATCACCCGATTTTCCTCGCGGAACACCCGCAAGACCTTGCCGCTTTGACCGCGGTCCTTGCCGGCAATCACGCCGACTTTATCGCCCTTTTTAATTTTAATTTTAATTATCATAAGCTTTACAACACTTCCGGCGCCAAGGAAGCGATTTTCTGATAACCGCGCTCGGCAATTTCCCGGGGAATCGGGCCAAAGATCCGGCCACCGCGCGGTTCCAATTTATCCTTTTCCAAAATCACCACCGCGTTCTCGTCAAAGCGGATGTAAGAGCCATCCTTCCGACGGAAGGGTTTGGTTTGGCGGACCACCACCGCTTGGAGGACTTCCTTTTTTTTCACTTGCTTCCGCGGTTCGGCCGTTTGGACCGACAAAATCACTTTGTCGCCAATCTCGGCATAACGACGCTTGGAACCGCCGGGAATCTTAAACACCCGGCCGATTTTGGCGCCGGTATTGTCGGCAATCTTAACGATGGTTTGGGGTTGAATCATAAAAGTAATTATTTGGCGACCGACACCACCTTAAACGACACATCTTTAGACATCGGCCGGCACTCCTCAATCGTTACCTTGTCGCCCTCTTTAACCTCGCCGGTCGGCTCATGGGCTTTATACTTCTTCGAGCGGAGGAGGAATTTGCCATACTTGGGGTGCTTGGTGTAGCGGTCCACCGACACCACCACTGTCTTCTGCATTTTGGCAGACACCACCGTCCCGGAGAGCGTCCGACGGGTTAGTTGACTGGTTGAGTTGATTGGCTTGGTCATAATAATTATTTGGTCGGGGCGGGAGCCAGCTCGCGCTCGCGCAAAACAGTCTTAATTTGGGCAATTTCCCGGCGAACATTGCGACCCAACTTAACATTGGTTACCTTAGCACCGGCGGCGCCAAAACGAAAGCTCGCTAACTCGGCCACTTTCTCGCCGATGAGTTTGCGCAAATCTTGATTGCTTTTGTCTCTGATTGTTTTCATATTTCTTTCTAATTTCCAACTTCTAATTTCTAATTTCTAGTTATCACCTTGGTCTTAAGGGGCAATTTGGCCCCGGCTTTGCGCAAGCTCTCGCGGGCCGCCTCGTCCGAGAAACCGTCAACTTCAAACAAGATTCGACCCGGCAAGACCTCAAACGAGTAACCCTTCAAGTCACCCTTGCCCTTGCCCATGCCCACCTCGGCCGCCTTGGCGGTGTAAGGCCGATCAGGGAAAACTCGAATCCACATTTTGCCGACCTTCTTCATTTGTCGGCTAACGGTTTTGCGTGCCGCTTCAATTTGATTGGAAGTAATCCGGCCGTAGCTCATCGACTTCAAGCCGTAGGAACCAAAGTTAAGTTCCACCCCACGCGTCTCATTGCGGTTGGCGCTGCGCCGCCGGCGACCCGTTTGCCATTTGCGATATTTAACTTTCTTGGGGACTAACATGATTATTTATTATTAAACACTTCACCGCGGTAAATCCAAACTTTGATACCGATAACGCCGTAAGAGAGATAAGCCTTCTCGCGAGCGAAGTCGATGTCGGCCCGGAGAGTCTGGAGCGGGATTTGACCGCGCTTAATGCTCTCCACCCGACCCATCTCGGCGCCACCAAGACGACCAGCCAAAGTAATCTTAACCCCCTTAACCTCGCGCGAGGCCATCACCTTCTCGGCCATTTGCTTAATCACCCGACGGAAGGGCAACCGCTTCTCCAAGGCCTCGGCAATCATCTCGCCCACCACTTTGGCATGAGCCTCCGGATCCTTAACCTCTTCAATATCAATCTTCAGCTGGACGGGGACGGAGAGCTTTTGGCGTTTAATCTCCTTCATGATATCGTTCTTTAACCCGACGGCGCCCTCGCCGCCACGACCAATCACCAAACCCGGCCGAGCAGTCTTGATAATGACTCGGTAATCGTTTTGGCTCCGCTCCATCTCCACCGCGTCAATATGAAAACCGCGGAGACGCTTCTCTAAATATTCGCGGAGCAACACATCGGTTTTGAGATAATCCTGATATTTGCCGCCTTTGCCAAACCAGCGCGAGCGCCAGTCGCGGATAATCCCCAGTCGGTGTGAATATGGATGAACGCTGTGAGTCATAATAAAATTTAAGCTTCTTTGAGATTAACCTTAACATGCGCCCGGCGCCGGCGAATCATGCTGGCTCGACCGCGCGCTCGAGGCATAGAGCGCTTGAGGACAATCCCCTTATCAACGGTAATGGTCTCAATCACTAAACTGTCGCGCTTGGCTTGATTGTTCTTCACCGCGTTGTCGGCCGCCGAACGGATGAGCTTAGCCAGCGGTTCGGCCGACTTGCCGGGCAAAAACTTAAGGATAGTCAAAGCCTCATCCACCTTCTTCCCGCGCACCAAATCGGCCACTCGGCGAGTTTTGCGGGGAGTCTGGCGATGATTGGTTAAAACGGCTTTCATGATTCAAAAATTATTTATAGTGAGCGAAGTCGAACTATTTCTTTTTAGTGTCAGCGGTGGCCAATTTGGCTGCTTGAGCGGAAGCGATTTCGCTCTCCTTCTTCTTTTGTTCCAGCTCCTTCTGCATCTTACCACCGTGTTTGGTAAACTTGCGGGTCGGCGAGAATTCGCCCAGCCGGTGGCCAACCATATCCTCGCTGACAAACACTTCCACGTGGCTCCGACCGTTATGAACGCCGAAGGTAAAGCCAACCATCGCCGGCGAAATTTGGCTCCGTCGGGCCCAAGTCTTAACTACCCCAAGGTCGCCTGGCTTTTTGCCGGCAACTTTTTTGAGTAACTTCTCGTCCACATAGGGACCCTTTTTAAGTGAGCGTGACATTTTTACTTAAAAAACCCAGCCCGAGGCTGGTCCGCCTAGGGCGGAAAAAGCTCCCGATGAGCTTGGGCTTAATACTAACAAATCCGACCCAATTGTCAAATCTGGCTTTATTTCCGGCCTTTTTTCTTCCGGCGGGTGACGATTAACTGGTTGGAATACTTCTTGGAACGACGAGTGCGCACACCGTAAGCCTGCTTACCCTCCCTGGTTTTGGGCCCACGGCGAAGACCGATGCCCTGCCGGCCCTCGCCACCGCCATGCGGGTGGTCCACCGGGTTCATCGCCGAACCGCGGACGGTCGGGCGGATACCCTTCCAGCGGCTCCGGCCGGCCTTGCCAAGCTTAACCAGCTTGTTCTCCGGGTTGGACACGGCACCCACGCTGGCCCACGCTTTTTCGCTGATTTTACGCACCTCGCCGGACGGCATTTTAACATTAGTGTACCCGTTATCATTGGCCAACACTTGAGCAAAGGAGCCGGCCGAGCGGACGAGCTTGGCCCCGCTCCCCGGCTTAATCTCAAGATTATAGACAAAGGTACCGGTGCCGATTTTAGCGAGCGGCAAACGATTACCCGGCGCGGTTGGCGCTCTTTCCGAAACCAGCAAAGCGTCGCCCGGCTTAACGGTTTGCGGTAAGAGATGATAGCGACGCTCGCCATCGGCATAAACCGCCAAACCAATGAAGCCGGAACGGTATGGATCGTACTCAATACTCTCCACCTTGGCCGGGATATCGCGTTTGGTATATTTAAAATCAACATCGCGGAAGCGTCGCTTGTGACCGCCGCCCTTGTGCCGGACGGTAATCCGGCCGGCGTTATTGCGGCCCACCCCGCGCTTGCCACCCTTAACCAGCGGTTTATGGGGCGTGGCACCGGAAAGGAGCGCTCGATAATCGAGGGTAACGGTGTTGCGACGCGAGGGCGTGGTTGGTCGATACTTTTTCATAATTCAAAATTACACCAAATTTAAAGTGGTCCCGGGCGATAAGTAAACCAAC
>Ga0210057_1004036_pt1 | contig 19809 bp, 21 predicted proteins | sample CryGeyCG2114_010_2_FD_183968 | JGI IMG/M metagenome (GOLD analysis project Ga0210057, IMG submission 183968) | Groundwater microbial communities from aquifer - Crystal Geyser CG10_big_fil_rev_8/21/14_0.10 (SPAdes) (version 2) | ecosystem: Environmental > Aquatic > Deep subsurface > Groundwater ...
TACTATTTCCTGCCCATACACCCGCCACCAAAAACGGCGTATATCCCACAGTCCATGCATCTCGATAGTCGTTGGTGGTACCCGTTTTTAGAGCAACCTCATATCCATCAAAAAGTGTAAGAGGGAGGCTTGAACTAAATAACCCGGCGCGTAATTGGGTGTCAGAAAGAATAGAATTTATCATCCGTGTATACTGAGATTCAACTATTCGTTCGGCCCGATCTTTATATTCCTCTAGATTGGTTCCATCCGCGTCTCGAACTGAAACAATAAAGGATTGAGCATGTTTTACGCCATCTTGGGAGAAAACAGAGTATGCGTTTACCAGATCAACAAGATGAACCTCTCCTCCTCCCAAAACCAAAGAAAGCCCATAACGAGAGCGGTTGGTGAGCGTGGTAATACCCATTTTTTCAGCAAGGTCTATGGTGTTTGATAGTCCGGCAAGATAAAGAGTTTTTACCGAAGGAACGTTTATCGATTGAGCAAGACCCTGTTTTAAAGGAACGGGGCCGCGGAACGCATTGTCAAAATTTTGAGGATGAAAACAGGACTTGTCTTTATTGTTAAAATCAACAATAAGAGGACAGTTTGGATCGTTGCTGGTAAACTCGGTTGGTACATCAAACACAACGGTGTCGCTTGTATATCCCTTTTCAAACGCTTTAAGATACGCAAAAGGTTTAAATGTGGAACCGGGCTGTCGTAATCCCTGTGTGGCGACATTAAATTGTCCATCGATACTATCATCAAAAAAGTCCGCAGACCCCACGAGAGCCAAAATTTGACCTGTTTTAGGGTCCTGTGCGACAAGGGACGCGTTCTTTCCTTTGTATAATTCCGAGTTTCGTTGAGCTCCCTCCTCAACAGCCTTTTGTGCTATTTCTTGCATCGGCCAATCAAGTGTCGTAATAACCCTTAAACCCCCGTTTTCTACAGCCTCTGTTCCGTAGGTGTTTTCAAGGTATTCTTTCACCATCATAACAAAATGAGGCGCCCGTATGGAGCCGATATTTGGTTCTTGGAAAGAGAGATCTTGAGAGAGGGCCCGTTGATACTGGTCATCATCTATAAACCCAAGCTTTTTCATTTGAGAAAGAGTGTAATTTTTTCTCTCCAAGAGCTCCTTTTTGTGGTTTCCCCAGGGAGAATAGTAGGAAGGAGCCTGTACGACGCTTGCTAAAAGGGCTGCCTGAGAGATAGAGAGATCTTTGGTGTCGGTGCCAAAAAATGCTTGTGAGGCGGCTTGTATTCCGTAGAAATTAGAACCAAAACTCACTTGATTTATATACAGAGAGAGGATTTCGTCTTTTGAATATCTTTGTTCTATCCAATACGCGAGAATAAGTTCTTTTATCTTTCTTTTTATTGTTTTCTCGTGGGTGAGAAATACGTTTTTAGCTAATTGTTGGGTAATGGTGGATCCTCCTTGTGCGAACTCTCCACTCACAACATTTTTTAAGAACGCGCGGAACAATCCCTTCCAATCAAGAGCGGAATGCGAATAAAACGTTTGGTCTTCTATTGCGACAAACGACTCCTTTACATGTTCGGGGATGTCTTGTGAGGGGATGATGGTCCTGTTTTCGTCTCCGTGGACTTCATACAACAAAACTTCTCCCGTACGGTCATATATTTTGGTCGATTGGGTCGGTTTTATGTCCCCTACTCGCTCGGGGCGAGGGAGCTCTTTTGTGATAGAGACTATCGTGAAAGAGAGCCAGATCCCCACCAAAAGAACGATTACTACCACGCCCAACAAAACTTTTTTCAAAACAGAAGAACGTGCCTTTTTCATATCCCTCTATTGTTTCACGGAGATGACACAAAATTCAAGTTTATAACTAAAAACCCCCTCATTACGAGGGGGTTTAGTTTTGTTTAGTAGTTTTCGTCTTCTTCAGAATCAGGGACATCTTCTAGTTCCTCTTCTTCGTTTTCTTCTACATCGTCCTCAGAGTCATCGACGAAATCATTGTCGTCGTCAACATCGTCAAACGATTCATCATCTACCTCCTCCTCGGTGTTTTCAAAATCACTATACTCGTCTTCGTTGCTAACAACGAGAGCGGGAGAGTGGAACTTCAAGTCGATTGTGGTCATTGAAGTAAAAAATAATAGAGCGACCTTTATTCGTTTTTCTGACAAATATGGATAACTATAATCACTCGCGAAAACCTGTCAAGGGATTAGAGTATGAATAACCGGCAACGAGGGCTATGGCGAGCGCGTCAAACACATCGTCGTGTTCTTTAAACGAGCTATCAAGCCCCAAAATGGAACGAACCACCCTCTCTATCCCCTTTTTATCCGCTCCTCCCCACCCCGTCAATCCCTGCTTGATTTCAAGTGGGGTGAATTCAAGAAGAGGTATGTGGTGTTGAGCAAGAGAGAGCACAAGCACTCCGCGTGACTGAGATACCTCTATGGCGGTTTTCACGTTTTTGGCAAAATATAATTTTTCTATACCCGAAAGAGTGGGGGCGGTTCTTTTTATTACATCGTTAAGCGAAGTATAAAGCTGGGCAAGAACCTCGTTTTTGTCGGATGAGTCAGTATATAAAATCCCCGCTTCAACAAGCGTTGGATGAGAACAAAAATCTATAACTCCATACCCCGCGCGCGTACTCCCGGGGTCTATGCCTATAATTCTTGGTACTCGGTGTTGTTTCATTATTGTAGTTGAGCGTTGGTATACAGATCATTCACATCATCGTGATCATCAAGCGATTCAAAAAGGGAAAGTAATTTCTCTTGTGATGATGGCGATATGGATTGAGGAAAACCTGCTTCAAACCCCTCTGGGCTTTTTGAGAACGCCCACGTCACACTTCCGGCCTGGGCCCACTTCGCGTCGTGGTCCTTAAGAATCTTTTTGATTTCTGGTATTGTCCGGTTTTTATTATCGGTGGTCGCGGTAATTATTATGGCGGTGCCTTCGGGGCCGTATGCTTCCATAATTATTTCTTCAAGATTTTGTGATTGAGCGGATTTAGAAATGGCTCGTTCTATGTTTTCGTTAGGAACGTTGTATTCCCGCGCTCTTTCAATAGCCGCCTTGAGTGCGAGGTTGGTGGCAGGGTTGGGATCGTTTTTTGCTGTGACGGAAATAGAGCGCGCGAGCTTTGAAAAAACCTGAGCCCTTTTTTTATCAACCGCTTCTTTGCGACGTTTTATGTTCGCCCATTTATTGTGTCCCGCCATAATACATAATGTATGCTCTGCAAAATAATAAATTACAATTCTATTTTTATATTAAGAAAGACAAAACCTAATACCTAATACCTAATACCTATTCAAATTAAAAAATACTCATCCCCCAACTCCCCATAGAGAACAATAAAATATTATTATGTCAATAGATAAGATTGGTATAGTGGGATATTGTGGGAATTGAGTTTTTATTCATACATATCGCTACGAGATCCAACCTGTAAGAACTACATCCCACTTTACCCCCTTCTTTATTAAAATACCACTCCGATATCTTCCCAAATTTTTTCATTTTAGAGAAGGTCATGTTGTCTTCCGGTAAAAGAACATCACCCTTCTGTCTATATGCTTGCCGGACTTGTGGATAACTTGCCGGACCTTGTTTCGCGTCTTCTATTTTTAACCTTATTGTTTTAACCTCTATAAAAACCAAGGTTTTATCAGGACTTTTTGCTATGATATCAATCTCACCAAATTGCGTGGCTTTATTTCTTTCCACTATTGCATATTTGTTATCCACGAGATATTCACAGGCGATATCCTCCCCATATTTTCCTAAAGAAGAAGTGTCCTTCATAATATAGATATTATATAACAAAGAGAGGTTGTATAGTATATTGTCACAATGTTTCACGTGAAACATTGTGAGTTCGGCAACAGAAAGGGCATTTTTTATATATTGCCGGATACAAGTGTTTCACGTGAAACATTTTACATAAGATTTTGTAGATATTGCCGGACTTAATTTAATAAAAATGTTTCACGTGAAACATTTTATCTCACCGTAGAGGTGTTAAAACAGCCGATTTCTTTAAAAGCTAGTATTTATGCGTCATCTCACTTTCCGCATAAATACTAGCTTTTTTATTGCCGGACTTTTTTAGAAACACCAAAAACTCATCTATCGCATAAATACTGGACTATTTTAGGGTGAAACAAAGTGTGAAACATATCTTGCCGGAAATATAATATCTTGCCGGACTTTTTCAAAATAAAAAGGGCTTTATTGCCCTTTTCGCTATCAGATAAATCTTAATGTGTTGCTGATAATTGGAGTACGCACAATAACATTGTGCGTTCTTTCTTTAAAATCAGAAAGGGAACCCTCGTTTATAATAACCGCATCGGCATATGTTTTCCCCAGATCGCTGATGAGGGTCTCTGTTGGGCGTTGTTCTTGGGTCATAAATTCCTCCCAAGACATGAATTCTTCTCCAACCTTTTCCCTTCTTGCCTTCATTCGCCTGAAACGGAAAGTAGGTGCGGCGGTAATGTAAACAAGCGCATGACGGGGGAAAGAGGAAAGCGTAATAATGTCTGCCTCCCAGCGTAGGCCATTAAGAAATACGATCTTTTCCGGGGCCCGCTCGATTCGCTCGTGAGCGATGCACGCGATAATATCGGGGCCGCACATCTCCTTCATATAAATCGCAAGGGATTGAAGGTTATCTCGGGTAAGGTCCTGCCCCCACAGGGAAAGCGTTTCCCTTAATACGTCTGAGGTGCGCACCTGCGCCACCCCAAGATTTTCAGGAAGCAATCGTTTGAATATATCAAAAAACGTATCCTTTCCTGCTCCTTGCGGACCGATGAGCCCGATTACCAGCTTCGATGATGACGACACCGTGTCTCCGTGATGTGCTGGAAACATTCTGCCACAGACCCACATAGCTTACAAGGAAATATGTACAACAAAAACACCCCCAACAGGGAGCGATTGCAACAATTTTCTTTGTGGGCGCTGAGGGATTCTCCTTCAACTCTCTTGTGCGCCGTCGCACACAAGAGGTCTAGGCACCGCCTCGTGTCCCTCGCTGGTGCTCGGGACAAGCTCCGGCGTTCGAATCCCTTACAAACATGCAGCAGTGCATTTTTGTGGGCGCTGAGGGATTCGAACCCCCGGCCTACTCGGTGTAAACGAGTCGCTCTAACCAACTGAGCTAAGCGCCCAAAGAATCTAAATATTTTGTGTTTTCTACTGAGCCACGACGAATTATATTGTCGGGGTCCCGACCTTCGCGCCGGAACTAAACGCCCAAAGAACTTATATGTTATAACAGAGAGAAATAAAAAGAACAAGGCAAACCAACGGACGTTCTACTTCTCTTTTCCGCCATTAATTTTGAGAACTCGCAGACGAAAAAAGCGATGAAGCATAAACTGTATAAAAATGAGCGTTAATAATAAACCAGCGAGGATAAGCCCCACTATCTCGAGGCGTTGTTTGAAAATAGCTGTTTGATTTGCGAATACAAAACCTAGAGACATAATGACTGTTACCCACAAACAAGCCGCGGGGACAGCCGAGCGTATAAGTGTTTTGAAAGTTACACCAACAAATCCCGACGTCACCAGTATGATTCTATTAAAATTCCACACAAATTTTGAGAGAAAAATATAGAGCGGAGCGTTGGAGGATACCACGTCGGCCACGGCCTGAGCGCTAGGAGAGGCAGAGAGGGGCTTTTTCCTGCGTTGTCGTATGAGTCGCCCAATGTTCCAAAAAATAATATCGTGAGCGATGCTTCCTAGAATACCAACACCAACAACTCCCCAAAAATGAACCACACCTTCATGAGAGAGAGCTCCAAAAAGAAGAAAAGTAAAATCCCCCTCTATAATAGTTCCTAAAAAGACAACGGGGTAGGCAAGAAAGGAATATGAAGCTATCACAGAAAGAAGTGTATGCACAAAAAAAGTATAGCAGATTTTTCTCACCTGCCCAGCAAAATCTTGCCTGAGATACGAGCGGATGCTATGCTGGGGGCACTTACGGCGCGTAGCTCAGCTGGTAGAGCGGTCGTCTTATACACGACTGGTCGCAGGTTCGAGTCCTGCCGCGCCGACATACCGCGGAGAACACACACTGCTATGCTATTGAGAGTGTTTTGAGGTGAAAGGGTTTAAGAATCGCTTCGTACTCTTCTCTTTCCAATGTTTCGCGTTTCTTGAGAGTTTTAGCGATGGCGTCGAGGGCTTTGCGGCGTTTTTTTAATATATTTTTTGCCATATTATAAGCGTGTGAAATAACTTTTTGTACTTCCTTGTCTATTTCAAGCGCGGTGGCCTCTGAATAATTTTTTTCCGTTGATATTTCCTTTCCCAAAAAAATTAACTCCTGTGTCTTTCCGAAAGTAAGAGGTCCGAATTTTTCACTCATCCCATAGCGGGTGATAAGCTTGCGCGCCGTTTCTGAAGCAACAGAGAGATCGTTTGAGGCGCCGGTGCTGATATCTTTGAATACAATTTCTTCGGCCGCGTATCCTCCGAAAGAAACAGCCAAATCAGCAATAAATTGTCTGCGAGTGCGCAGATACTTTTCTTGTTCGGGGAGTTTAAGCGTATATCCTCCCGCACGGCCGCGGGCGATGATGGAAACTTTGTGGACTGGGTCGGCGTCTTTGAGGCTCGAAGCAATAAGCGCGTGTCCCGCTTCGTGATATGCGATAATATCTTTTTCTTCGTCGGTTAGTATCCGAGAGCGTCGTTCGGGTCCCAGCAATACTTTTTCTATTGCTTCAAAAAGGTCCTCTTGCTCAGCAACCTTCTTGTTTTTGCGGGCGGCAATAATAGCCCCCTCGTTCATAAGATTTTCAAGGTCTGCGCCTGAGAATCCAGGAGTTCGCACCGCGATGGTGCGGAGGTTTATATCTTTGGTAAGTAGTTTATTTCTCGCGTGAATCTTAAGAATTGCTTCTCGGTCATTAATATCCGGAAGGTCGAGTATGACGCGGCGATCAAAGCGACCGGGTCTCAGGAGCGCTCTATCAAGCACATCCGGGCGGTTTGTTGCCGCGAGAATTACTACCCGAGTGTCTTTCTCAAATCCATCCATCTCAACAAGAATCTGGTTTAATGTTTGTTCTCGCTCATCATGTCCTCCTCCAAGCCCCGCTCCCCGTTCTCTGCCAACTGCGTCTATCTCGTCTATAAAGAGAATAGCGGGCGCGGCTTTTTTCGCGGTCGCAAATGCGTCACGAGTTCGGGACGCACCCACTCCCACAAACATTTCAACGAATTCAGAGGCTGATATATGGAAGAAGGGGACCCCAGCCTCTCCCGCGACCGCACGAGCTAACAACGTTTTTCCGGTGCCCGGAGGACCCATAAGCAACACACCACGAGGAATCTGGGCGCCAAGATCGGCATATTTTTTGGGATTTTTAAGGAAATCAACTATTTCAACCAATTCTTGTTTTGATTCTTCAAGCCCCGCCACATCAGAAAACATTATCTGGTCTTTAAATTGACCAAAAAGTCGGAGGTTTGATTTGCCAAACATAAACGCTTGATTGGCTCCTGCTCGCGCTTGGCGAAATGTCCACCAGAAAAAAACGGCAATAAGTATAACGGGAATGAGTGTGGGAAGAAGTATGCGCGCCCAGAAAGAAACTCCTGACTCCTCCTTCACCGTGACCGGAAGAGAAGAGAGTGTGTCTTGCGTGATTCCGTAGAAAGAGAGGGTCTCAAGAAGCCCGGCTTCAGCTTCCTTGCGCGTGGTAATTGTGGAACCGTCTGTTTTTTCCGCGGTAACGGTTTCACCAGAAATAACAATAGAAGAAACCTCCCCGCTCTTTATGGCAACCGCGAGATCGCTCAAAGAAACTTCTTGGTTTTTTTCCCCTTCAATCGCGGAGAAGGATGAGAATAAAAAAATAATCGCTACAAAAACGAGTATTGTCACTACAAAATTTTTCCAAAGATTTTTCTTCATACGTACCTACACTATAAAGTAATAGGCGCTTCTGTGCAACGCGATATTTAGGGCTGTACACACTCAAACCCCCGCCACGCGAGGCGAGGGTTTATGAGATGACGGTTAGGAGAGCTTGAGAATGATACGCTTCTCTTCTGGTTTAAATTGAGAAACTATAAATGAATACTCTTTTCCCTCTTGTAATTTTTCCCGCATATCTTCCTGACTTTCAAACTCACTAATGTGAATGAGTCCCTGTAAATCATGTCCCAAAGCAATAAGCGCGCCAAATGGATTAAACTTCGCTACCGAACCCTTTATCTCCTGCCCCTCGGCAAAGTGTTCTGCCGCGCTGTCCCATGGGTTTGGTTTAAGCGCTTTAAGAGAGAGGGATACTCGTCCATCCTTTACTTCAATAATTTGCGCCTTGAATGTATCGTCCACATTTACCACCTCCTTGGGCGAATCAATAAGCTTGTGATCTATCTCGGAGATATGCACAAGTCCTTCAATTTGAGGATCGTCTACAAAACGCACAAACACCCCGAAATCCGCGACACCAGAGACAATGACTTCCACAACATCACCAATGTGATATTTCTCTAAGCTTTTACGCACTCCTTCGTCGGTCACTTCTTTTTCTGAAAGAATAAGCTTGTCGCTTTTTATGTTGAAGTCAAGAATCTTCACCTTCATATCTTGCCCGACAAATTCTTGAAGCGCCTCAAAAATTTTTCTTTTGTCGGCGTCGGGTACGTGGGGATAGTGTTCTGCGGAAAGCTGAGACACTGGTATAAACGCCTTTATGTTATTTATAGATGTAATGAGCCCTCCCGAGTTTGCCGCTTTGATTTTCGCGGTAAGCACCTCTTCGCTTTCTTTGAGTTGGCGTACTTCTTCCCAGCTTTGTTTTTCAAGGGCTTGAGTAAGGGACAGTTCTACATATCCATCAGCGTTCTCCGGCTCAACAATGGTTGCTGCGATCGCTTCGCCCGGGGAAAGTTTTCGAAGGATGTCTCTGGCATTTAAAAACTCAATCCCAAACACAAGACCCGCGCTACGATTCCCAACGTCAAAATATGCCTTGTCGTCTTCTATTGCCAAAACCGTCGCCTGCACGCTCTCTCCTTTTTTGAGAGGAGTTGCCAGTTCTGGGCTGTTTTTGAGTACGGCATAGAGCGGATTTGATCGCTTCGACTCCTCAGTAGCTTTAATTTTCATATATATAGGTAGTTCTGCGGTTACTTGTAATAGATAAGGAGCTATTGTTGGCACATGCCTCACGCAGATCAAGCCCTTCAAAAGTCGTTCCATCATAGACAAAAATGAATTGCAAATCAAGCTTTTTTCTGTCATACTAAACAAAGATAAGCGCGGCCATTTTTCCGCGTCGTGTAGGGTTTTTGGGATGTAAGGTCTTTTTTTATGGTTATTTCATGGTATGGAGAAGGTTGTTTCCGTATTCAGAACGGCGAAGCCGTTCTTTTAAGCGATGTCCCCACAAAAGCTTCGGGAGTTGCGGCGCCGCGCGTGACGCCTACGGTATATGTGAAAACAATTACCGCCTGGCCCCCCACCGGAAAGCCAGTTGAAGAGCGAGCGCAGTTTACAATTGAAGGACCGGGAGAATATGACATGGGTGGTATTCGTATAAAAGGGATACAACTTATGAGAGAGGCGTCGGAAAAATTTTTTAAAACAGTATATCGCGTGGTGTGGGACGATGTTTCCATCGGACTCTTGGGGCATCTTTCAGAGGAACTAGAACCCCAAACACTAGAAGCGTTCGAAGAAGTTGATGTGCTTATTGCTCCCGGAGGAGGGGATCCGTTTCTTGCTCAGGAAAAGGTGGCAAAAATGGTGAAACAATTAAATCCAAAAATATTTATCCCCTCATTCTTTTCTTTTAAGGGACTTGCGCGTAAAGCGGCGCCAGTAAAAACGATAGCGGAAATGTTCAATGGAGACGTGAGGGGAGGAGAAAACAAGTTTGTATTTAAGAAAAAAGACCTTGCTGATATAAAAAAAACAAAGGTGGTGTGGCTTTCTGTGTAAAAAACCAGCCAGAAACACATGGCAATTCAAGATAAAAAAGGAAAAAACGAAAAGGAACAAAAGGCGCCACGGGCGGGGGCTGGCGTGGTTCCTGTTGAAATAACTTCGGAGCTTTCAACCTCCTATCTTGATTATGCGATGTCGGTTATTGTTGCGCGCGCGCTCCCCGATGTAAGAGACGGATTAAAGCCTGTGCATCGCCGAATCTTGTGGACGATGTTTGAGAACGGCTTTTCTCACAACGCCAAACATCGAAAATCAGCCAATGTGGTGGGAGGAGTACTTGGGAGTTATCACCCTCACGGGGATACCGCGGTATACGACTCAATGGTTCGTATGGCACAAAACTTTTCTCTTCGTTATCCGCTTATTGACGGACAGGGAAACTGGGGTTCGGTGGATGGGGATAACGCGGCGGCGATGCGTTATACCGAGTGCCGCCTTTCAAAAATAGCCCAAGAGATGCTTGTTGATATTGAGAAAGAGACGGTGGCGTTCGCTCCTAACTATGACGGAACAAAAAAAGAGCCGGTAGTGCTACCCTCGCGCATTCCTCAGCTGCTCCTTAACGGCGCGACTGGTATCGCGGTGGGGATGGCGACTGATATCCCCCCCCATAATTTGGGGGAAGTGGTTGATGCGTTACTTCATCTTATAGATAACCCGTCAGCGAACACGCAGGAATTAGTTTCCTTCATACAAGGACCGGATTTTCCCACCGGAGGAATTATTTATGATACGAAAAATATCTCAAACACCTACGCGACGGGCCAGGGGTCTATCACGTGTCGCGCAAAAGCAGAGATTGTGGAGAGAAAAGAGGGGCAATTCAATATTGTGATTTCAGAAATTCCTTATCGCGTAAACAAGTCGGATCTTATACAAAAAATTGCTCAGTTGGTTTCTGACAAGAAATTAGCAGGGATAAAAGATTTGCGCGACGAAAGTGACAAAGAGGGATTATCTATTGTGATAGAGCTCAAAAACGACGCAGCTCCACAGAAAATCCTCAACCAACTCTACAAGAGTACTGAATTGCAGAAAGATTTTCATATGAACATGATTGCTTTGGTGGGGGGACTACAGCCGCAACTCCTCTCGCTCAAGGAGGTATTGGAGTATTATCTCGAGCATCGTCAGGAGGTGGTGCGCAAGAGAACGGAATTTGAGTTGGCGCGCGCTAAAGAGCGGGCACATATATTGGAGGGACTCAAAAAAGCGCTTGACCACATAGACGAGGTTATCGCGACGATAAAGAAATCAAAAGACAAGGAAGATGCGCGGGGAAACTTGATAAAAAAGTTCAAACTTACCGAAGCGCAGGCAAACGCGATATTGGAAATGAAATTGCAGACTCTCGCGTCTCTTGAGCGTAAAAAAATAGACGACGAACTCGACGAGAAGAAAAAGCTTATCAAAGAGCTGGAAAATATCCTATCCTCAAAGACAAAGATTATGGATGTTATTAAAGACGAGCTCAAAGAGGTAAAAGAACTTTTTGGAGACGAAAGAAGGACGCGGGTGGTCAGGACCGGACTCTCGGAGTTTAAAGATGAAGATTTGGTGCCCCAAGAGGAGGTTATAATCACGCTCTCTTCAAGCGGATACATAAAGCGCCTTGATCCGCAGACGTTCAAGGTTCAGAACCGGGGAGGGAAGGGGCTTATTGGTTCGGGCGTAAAGGAAGACGACTTTCTTTCCCACCTTATCTATGCGCATACCCATGACAACATACTGTTTTTCACCAGTGGAGGGAAAGTATTCCAGACGAAAGTATATGAAATTCCCCAAGGAACACGTACCGCGAAAGGGAAACTGGTAAACAACTTTTTGGATATTCCTCCTAGCGAAAGCATTCAGGCGATTGTGTCGTACAACGCAAAGGAAAAAGAGGTTGCAAACCTTATTATGGTGACGCGTAATGGAGTCATAAAAAAAACGCCTCTCTCTGATTTTACAAACGTTCGTCGTTCAGGGATCATCGCGATTAATCTCAAAAAAGGAGATGAATTGCGTAAAGTTCTGCCTTCTTCGGGGTCTGATGAAGTGCTTGTGGCCACGGCACAGGGACGCGCGATTCGTTTTAAAGAGTCCCAGTTGCGTCCCATGGGACGTTCGGCCGCAGGCGTGAGAGCTATCAAGCTCAAGACATCGGACAGCGTAACGGGAATAGATATCATCAAAAAAGACACCAAAGATAATAAGGTGTTGGTAGTAAGTGAAAAAGGATTTTCAAAACAAACACCGCTCAAAGAATACAAAGTCCAAGCGCGAGGGGGGCAGGGTGTGCTTACTGCAAAAGTTACCTCCAAAACAGGGCCTATTATCACGTTCCAAATTATTAGCGACGAAGAGGAAGTTATCGTGCTTTCGGCAAAAGGACAGGTAATACGAACATCCCTTTCTGATATTCGTCAGAGTAGTCGGGCTACCAGCGGTGTGAGAGTGATGCGTCTGGCGGAAAACGACAAAATTGTGGCTATTACCTGCGTGTAACCACTCTTTTATTTGGATATCCACAAAACAAAACCCCCTCTTTTTTAAAAAGAGGGGGTTTTGGGTTAGTTTTGTGGTGGCGATGTCTGAGAATTCTGTGGTTCGGCGTGTGTGGGTTGTGTTTGTATGGTCTGAGGGGCGGCTTTCTGGATGGCTTTCGTGTGTGCGCGCTCTCTTCGTAGGAAAAACATCGCAACTCCCACGGCAAGAAGCGCGATAATAGCGCCGATACCCACGCTTCCAAAAGACGAAGTTGATTCTACTGATGCAAGCTGGTTAGGCGCGGTATTTTTGATTGCCTCATCACCTTGTTCAAGAGACGCGACGGGTGGCGAATTTGATTCTGCTTGCAGCGCGAGCCCCGTGAGGGTGGCGCGTATAGAAGAGAGTTGTTGTACAGTGAGAGCAAGCGTATCGTGTAAAATTTGGGCGTCGGGGAGACTGGTGTCTCCCACTTCTATGCGTGCTTCAAGCACCGCGAGCAACCCAGAGAGCGCGTCAAGCGTTTGTTTAAGTAACTGCGCATCTTGCACGCTGATTACGGCGTTGCCAGATTCTGGCATTATCTCAACTTCTTGGGCGTGAGCGGTCTGGAATATACCCATACTTATACTCACAAGCACCAATATAGCGATAAGAATTCCTTTTTTCATAATATTAGGATGGTTACTGATTCTGTATGAATATGAGGTTGTCAACGAGCCAACAAAAAATCCCATAAGGGGATTGTGTTGCAGGAAGTATAGGATAGTACTCGCCGAATGTAAAGCAAGCACTTCTTTCTTGCATAGAAAAAGGGGTTGGGGGATAATGGTATATATGAATCTGACTAAACAGCAGGCTATTATCGTAGGCGGTGTATTTATTGTAGTCGTAGTGTTTGTGCTGGGATTTTTGGGAGTGATTCCTGGTTTTAAAAAAGCTCCCTCAGGAGATCCAAACTTTCCCCAAGGAAAGATAGAGCTTTCTCTGTGGGGCTTTGGAGACACGGAACAGGATTTTTCCGATGTGTTCAAGGCATATCAGGGGATTCATCAGAATGTGCGCATTGTCTATACGTCATTTCCATCCGCTCAGGTATACGAGCGGGAGCTGGTTAATGCGCTTGCCGAAGGAAGGGGGCCGGATATATTTATGATAGAAAACACGTGGGTAAATGAGCATGGAGCAAAAATGGCTCCTTCTCTAGGTATTTCTCCCCAAGCGCTTGCGCAGACGTTCCCTGATGTGGTGGTTTCTGATGTAGTCCGCAATGGGCAAACCTACGCGCTTCCCTTATATATGGATAGTTTGGCGCTATTGTATAACAAGGATTTATTTAATGCCCGCGCGGTGTTATACCCTCCTCAGACATGGGACGATGTGATATCAATTTCAAAACAACTCAAGGAATTGGACGCGACCAAAAAAATACAGATAGCGTCTATTGCGTTGGGGGGTGTCTCAAATATTTCTCATGTTGAAGATGTGGTGAGCGTGCTAATGCTTCAGGGAGGTTCTTCAATCGCGCGTCCGGATGAATTTGGCGGGGTGCGTTTTGATAATGCGGCGCAGGAAGCGGTCTCTTTCTATCTCCAGTTTTCTAATCCTAGCAGCTCCTCATACACATGGAACGAAAGCTTCCCCAATTCTCGCACCGCGTTTGCCGATGGGTCAGTTGCTATGATTATTGACTATCACGAAGCGCTTGCAGATATTGCGAATAAGAATCCATTTCTTGCCGTGGGGACGGCAACCCTTCCTCAACTTAATAGCCGATCTCCCGTTGGGTATGTACGCTATAAAGCGTTGACGGTTTCAAGACAAGCAAGCGCGGCCACGCAATATGTGGGATGGGACTTTATTACATTCGCAACTACCAACACACAGGCGAATAATATCTATCTTGAAAAAACAAAGCGTTTGCCAGCATTGCGTAGCGGCATTACTACGGCGCTAGGAACTGAGGACAGTCCGTTCATGCGTGGGGCGCTTATTGCGCGTAGTTGGCCCCAGAATGACGCAAGTAATACACACGACGTGTTTGTGTCTATGCTTTCCGATATTCTTTCTGGGCGTGTTGATAGCTCTCGAGCGTTGCGGGCGGCCGAAGAGGAACTAAACAAATAATGTTTTTTATATGAAAAAAGGTATATACGTTGTGTTGCTGGCGCTTTTAACCCCTTCGTTTGTTCGCGCCCAACTGGTGAATTGCGGGAACAGACCCGATGATCCCTGCACATACAGCGATTTTATAGAACTTATCAAGACGGTGGTGCGTTTTGCGCTTTTCAATATCGGGGTGCCGTTGGTGGTGGGAATGATTATTTGGGGAGGAGTTACCATGATGATTTCAGGCGGAGATAAAGGAAAAGTGGCGGAGGGGAGGAAGATTATCCAATCCGCGGTGGTGGGGTTTGCTATCGCGCTTGGCGCGTGGCTCATTATAGAAACAATAAGAAGAATTGCTTTTGGGCAGTAAAAAAAGATGATATAGTAAATATGTTAAAAGGTATGAGATATTCATTCTATGCGTTTGTGCTCTGGGCGGTAACATTGCGCGCGCACGCGCAAAGTCCTGATACGAGCATTAAATTAGAGCCCGTGGGACCCAGTACCATAAAAGAACTTACTGACACGGTATTGCGGTATCTCTGGCAGGTTGCGATTCCGGTGCTCACTATTATGGTAATTTGGGGGGGGTATCAAATTCTTACCGCCGGAGACGATTCAAGCAAAGTAACCAAAGGAAAGGAAACGGTGAAATGGGCGGTAGTAGGCGCGGGAATTATTCTTATTGCCCAGGGAATGGTGTATGTCGTAGGCCAGCTCTTTGGGCTTTCGGAAAGTGAGATCGACGCGCTGGGTAATTAATAGTTTTATATTATGAGAAACAACGGTACAAAGGTATTGTATGGGATGATTGCCTTGGGGATGCTTCTTCTTCCCGTGGTCGCGCTGGCGGTGGGTGGCGGAGGAACAGAGGATCCGCCCGCTCTTATAGGGTGTTTTTCTGGTTGTGACAATAGTGTTATAAGCATCTTTGAAAGAGCCATTCGCTGGCTCTATCAAGCGTTCTTTATTCTTGCTGTTGGATTTATTTTGTGGGCGGCGTTTATCTATCTTCAGGCGGGAGGGGACACGACCCAGGTTGAGAAAGCAAAGGCGCGTCTCAAGAACGCGGTCATCGCCATCGTTATTGCGTTGCTGGCAACTGGTGTGTCATCCATTATTAGAACATTTATCAATCCATCATCATGAGATATAAAACATCATTGCGCGTCATAACCGCTACGATATTTACCCTCTTTCTTCTTCTGGGGACAATGGGTATTGTGGGGGCGCAATCTTCTGATTTAACAAATCCTTTTGGTGGCGATTCCGACCTCAGGCCTATTGTGAGCAGTAACGAGCAGGTGCGAAATATCTTTTCAAATATAGTTCGCTGGCTCTATACCCTCTTCTTCATTCTTGCGGTGCTCTTTATTCTTCTTGCCGCGTATAACTATATCCAAGGAGGCACCGACGAAAATAAATTAAAAACAGCAAAAAATCAGCTTAAGTACGCGGTTATTTCTATCGCGATAGCGCTTCTGGCAACGGGGTTTAGCGTGGTTATAAAAGAGTTTTTGGGCAGGGCAGTAAACTAAGTAGATATATGAAAACACACACACTCGCAAAAGCGTCTCTGATTTCCCTGTTGCTTATGGGGATATTGTTGGGGACGGTATATGCTCAGATTGAGGCAAGGGGACCAGAAAATTTTTTAAATTCTCCTGTTTCTGAATATTCGCAAATAGAACTGCTTATCACGAACAGCATTCGCTGGCTCTATACCCTTCTCTTTATCTTTGCTGTTGCTATGATTCTTGTTGCCGCCTATAACTTTGTCAGGGGAGGATCGAACGAGGAGTATATTAAAAAAGCGCGCAATCAACTTAAATGGGCGATTGTGGCGATTGCGTTAGCGTTAGTGGCGAGCGGAATTTCGGTTATTGTTCAGCGGTTCTTGATAAGTCGTGGACGATTTTAATTTTTGACACACTGATTGATGACACGTACAATAGATACACACACCAAAGGTCGCAGCAAAAAAATACATGACGTCATGAAAAAGTTTTTTGTCATCCTTGGTATTGTGGCCCTTGCTGGCGCTGCGGTGCCAGCGCTGGCGCAGGTAACGCCGGGGCAAATCCCTGGTCCTATCGTTCAACAAACCGGCCCCACCTCCATCAGTGGATGGGTTGATGTGTTGCTGACGGTGGTCCGTTGGATTTATACCCTGGTATTCATTCTCGCGGTTCTCTTTATTTTATTGGCCGCGTTTTACTTCGTTACCAGCCAGGGCAATCCCGACAAGGTAACCAAGGCGAAAACCATGTTGCTATATGCGGTGATTGGTATTGCCGTTGCCTTGCTTTCGTACGGAATTGTGACGCTGGTGCGCAACTCGCTTGCGTCCGGTTTGCAATCGTAACGCATACGTATAACGTATAAAAAAGAAGAACCCGGCGCGCGAACGCGCCGGGTTTTTTATCGGACAAATGAGGAGAGCGTGACGCTCCCCTCCCCGCGGATCCGGAACCGCTTGTGCTCCGGATCGCGGAGGAGCTTGGTGTATTCCGTCGTGCTCAAATACCGCTTTGAGCCGTCCGGGTACACCACTTGCCCCCACCACCCTGGAATGGGGGTGGGGGCGTCAAAGTCGATGAGAAATCCTACCCTAGGACTCTCATCGACCTCAATCCACCCCGACCACTCCGTTTTTGAGAGGTCCAGCGACAGAATGTCGCCGGGCCCCAGGAGGTGGTCGGGGGCGGGCATCTCCGGCGGGGGATAGACGGCGACTTGGATGGCCGCCTGTCTCCCCGTTACCACAGAAGCCCTCGGAATCATGGAGACCACGATCCGGGGCTTCTGGGCCGGCTCCTCCTGGCGAGGTTCGCGCCACACCGCCCACTGGTGGGCGATGATGACGACTCCCAGGAGGAGTAAGACCCTCTTGAAGGAGGTTCTGATGCTGTTTGCATCAGCCCCCTTCAGGAGCCCCGCTCCCGCCAGAACGGAAAGGACGAGAATCGCGATGAGCGCGACTCCCACCACTCCCCCCAAGAACCCCCCATACCGCCAGGAATTCTTGAGGATAACCCAAGAAAAAACGAGAATGGGAAGACCAACGGCGAGTTTGAGAAGAATCGCCACCGGGCCTCCGCCGAAAACGAACCGGATAATTTTCATTTCTTTCCTCCAAAGATGCCCTGAAAGGCATCTACAACTGCAAACAGCGCGGGGTGAACCCCTGCCGCCGTCGCCTTCTCCTTGAGTGCCTCACCCTCCTGCTTGGCGGTGGCAGTCTTTTCTGCCGCCTCCGTCTTGGAGGGGGGAAGCACGATGGACTTGACATTCACTTTCACGTCAAGCCCCCATTGACGAAGTGTCTTTGCCCGAAGCCGGGCATTTATCTGGCGCGTTAGCCGCGCCACAACATTGGAATCAACAGTGCTGTCTCCTGCCGTGTCTCCCACGGTCAGGTCGTTGAGCACCATGGTTCCGATACGCCGCTCAAGAATCTCCTCAATGGTATCCAAAACCATTGAGTGGCGGTTTTTGTATGAAATCTCCAAAACCGCCAAGAGAACCGAACGGGCAAGCGCCTCATCAAACGAGAATCGCTCACCCTTCTTTATGAAGGGAGCAATCCTCATCTCGTAGATGAGGTCAACCTTCACCTCAACACCATCCGCGAGCCGAACGGTGATGAGGTTCGGATCCTCCTTCTCAATACGGAGCGTCACTCGCTCCTCAACCTCATGCACACCCGGCATGAGAATCTTGGTACCGGCAAACACCACCTCGGTATCGCCGGTCCAAATATTTTTTATTACAACGGCCTCAGCCGGCTTCACCTCAAGCCGGTTTGAGCCACTCAATCCGATCTGCCCGGCAACCTTGCCGAGCTCCATCCCGGCCCCTGCGGTTGCCGCAAGGCCGAGGTCGTCAATAATAAAAGCCATCTGACACCTCCTTTCCTTGGTTTTTAACCGTTTTCCGGTTGTTTTTAGTTGTCTTTGCTACGTTAAGGTTCTGTGTATATTATATAATACTAATATACGAAGGTCAATAGGGAGTGTTACTCCCCAAGCAACAGAGGTGTTTTGCCACCTTTTGATAGCAAAAGGTGGCATCAAACTTGCTCGCCTTGGGTGAGACTACCAGGTCGCATAGATCGCATAGGATACACCAAATGCTTCGCGCATCGCTTCATCCCGCGACTCGCTTCGCTTTAGACACGCAGGGTGATGGTTTCACCACCACCCACGCTCATTGGGTGTATGTGCTATGTAACTGTGAGCCTGGATAGAGAAACCAAAAATTTAAAATTATAAAATTAAAATTGTTAAGGAGGGTCCATTTTTGGCGAAGAATTACTCTGAGGTTTCTTGTCGGGCACAAAAAAACCGAGGATTACTCCTCGGTATGTTGGAACTATTGAGTCGGAAGAATGGCGGGACAGGGGAATGGGGCGAGCTGACCAGATATCGACTTAATGAAGCACGGTTCTGGTGGCATTTCCATCTTCCACGCCTTGAAGTTACCACCCTCATCCCTTGTTACGATGATACGAACATCCATCGAATCGGACAAAGAATCGCTCGCACTTACTACCTGGTATATCTTTCCATACGGCATATCATCGAATAGGCGTGGTTTTCCCGGCTCTGTTATGATAAAAACAATTACCGCGGTAATCCCCATTGTGGCAACAACAAGCGTAGAAACCACAAAAAACGGGTGTCCGTCACTGCTTAAAACTAATCCAGAAAGAAATATCGAGACAAAAGCTAAGAGAACGAGCATAACCATAAAAAGGGCCACCATTATCTTCCTCCTTGGCGAGTGTTCTGTTGTTCACATTACCAAATATATGTGATATGTCAAGTTGTTGTAATGTGTTGCAAAAAACCCCTTCTCTGATACCCTTGAGAGGAACGCCCCCGTGGCGGAACTGGCATACGCGCAGCGCCTAGGACGCTGTCTCGAAAGGGTTGCAGGTTCAAATCCTGCCGGGGGCACGAATACTATGATATATCTTCTTTACGGACCCAATAGCTTCACCAAACACGTAAAACGCGCGGAGCTTGTTGAGGCGGTAAAAACACGAGAACCTGATGTATCGGTGCGAAGGTTTTGGCTTGGAGAAAACGGCGACCAGGATGCGTTACGGGAATTTATTTCCTCGCGCAATTTGTTTGGTTCCGACAAAAAAGTGGCAATAGTGACAGGAATCAACGCCGCGTCCTCGGATATCAAAAAAATTATACAACAAGCGGCGCAAGACCCTTCTTGTATTATGTTGTGTGACGAGGACT
>Ga0210057_1004037_pt1 | contig 19806 bp, 26 predicted proteins | sample CryGeyCG2114_010_2_FD_183968 | JGI IMG/M metagenome (GOLD analysis project Ga0210057, IMG submission 183968) | Groundwater microbial communities from aquifer - Crystal Geyser CG10_big_fil_rev_8/21/14_0.10 (SPAdes) (version 2) | ecosystem: Environmental > Aquatic > Deep subsurface > Groundwater ...
GGGCATATTTTTTCACGCCATGTATTAGGTCTTTCAAACCTAAAACGGCAATTTTCGCATACAAATTTAATTTTACTAGGCATATAATAAATAAAGAATAAGTTATTAATTAACTTTTCGTACAAATTAATAAAGGGTTAAGGTATTAAATTTATAGGTAATATTAATGGCTAAGTATAAATGTAAGGTCTGTGAATTTATTTATGATGAAGAAAAAGAAGATGAAAAGTTTTCAGAATTGCCTGAAGATTGGTTGTGTCCTTTATGTGGGGCTACAAAAAATCATTTCGAATTGGTAAAATAGGACACCCATAATCTTAAAAATGAAAAAATCTAAGTAAATTTATGGCAGTCATAAGTTTAGTTACAGGTGCATCTTCTGGTTTAGGAAGAGATATTTCTAAGTTGTTATGTAAAAAAGCCCATATTGTATACGTTGTTGCAAGGAGTGCAGATAAATTACAATATTTAAAAAAAGAATGTAAAAATTTTGTTGGAGAAATAAGACCTATATCTGGAGATTTGACAGATGTTAAGTTTAGAAAAAAATTAATCGATATTATTTTAAAAAAATCTAGAAAAATTGATTATTTAATTAATAATGCTGGCTTTGGAACAGCCATTGAATTTGAAAAGCAACCAATTGAAGATTGTACAAAAATGTTTGAATTAAATGTTTTAGCTTATGAGCATTTGACAAGTTTAGTTTTACCATCTATGAAAAAAATAAAAAAAGGGAAAATTATTTGTATAAGCTCGATTGTTGCTTTTACACCCTTGCCTTACTTTGCAACTTATAATGCTACAAAAGGGGCTGTATTTAATTTTGTTAGATCCTTAAGATATGAATTAAAAGGCACCGGAGTTTCAGCTTCGGTTGTATTGCCTGCAAGAATGAAAACTGGTTTTGGTAAGCAAGCTTTCAAATGTTATAAACCTCATATTCATGATACATGTTTAAAAGAGTGGAATAAACAAGCAGGTTCTGCTTTTAAGGTTGCTAAGAAAGTTGTTAAGAATATAGATTCTAACTATTTGTTAATATTGCCAGGGATTAAGACTAAATTGTTTTATTTTTTAACTCATTTGCCATTTGGTTATTATTTAGTAGATTTCTTGATGAAGTATTTATTAGGACCAGGCATGAAGAAAAACATCAATAAAACAGAGATAGATAAAAACTATTATAAACATTAATTTTTTTAAACCTTTCTTATGTTAATTAAAGAAGTAAAGAAGTTACAAAATAGTCCTATAAGTAAAGTAATTAGTAATCGAATTAAAGAGTTTAAATCATATCCTAAAGAGGGGTTGTTTCTTGAGTTAAGCTTTTGTTTAATGACAGCTAATTTTAATGCTGAAAGAGCTATTAAAATTCAAAATTCTATTCAAGATGGTTTTTTAACTTTTAGCGAAAATAAATTAAGTAAAACATTGAAATATTTAGGACACAGGTTCCCTAATGCTCGTGCTAAATATATTGTTGAAGCTCGAAAGCATGATTTACATATAATTAATCTGATTAAAGATAAAAGAGATTTTTTAGTTAAAAATGTTAAGGGTTTAGGATTTAAAGAAGCTAGCCATTTTTTGAGAAACATTGGTTATTCAGATTATGCTATCATTGATTTTCATATCATTGATTTATTAGTTAAAAATAAAATGATTAGCAAACCCAAGATTTTAAACAAAACTAAATATTTGGAAATAGAAAAAGTTCTTTCAAAGTTAGCGGCCAAATTAAATTTGAAATTAGATGAATTGGATTTGTATTTGTGGTATTTAGAAACAGGTAAAGTGCTAAAGTAAGATTTAAATAGGCAATTATTATTATTATTATTATTATTATTATTATTATTATTATTATTAATTGTATAGGAGGAGTTTTAATGAAAAAAAATATATTGTTATTATTGTTGTTTGTAATTATGTTGTATGGATGTACTATGCAAACAGAAGAAGTTATAGAAGAAGTAGTAAAAGAGCCAATAGTTGAAGAAGTAGCTAAACCAGAACCTCGGGATTGTGAAGATGATGGTTTTGAAATGGAAGAAATGAATTTTGGAGATATGAATGCCATGGGTGTTCATACAGGAGTAGATCTTATAATAGATTATTGTATGTTCGGAGATGGTAGTGCTTGTGCAGTATCAACTTATGAAGATTCATTTTGTAACCATATGCAACCATTATGTAAAGAAGAAGGTTGGTATTGGCCAGAACACTATGAATTTTTCCCAACAGAACTTATTGAAGAAGAACTAATAATGGAAGCTGATTGCGAAGGTCAAACTGTTGAATGTAAAGATGATGGTTGGTATGTAGGAGAAGAATTATTAGTTGAATATGGCTGTGTTGAAAAACCTACAGTCTAATTCTTTTTTTCTTTTTTTAGAAATAACTTATAAAATTCAAAGTAGCTTGAACATCATTATCTTTATATTCTACTCCTTGATATCTGGCTTCTGTATCTTTTAATAAAATAGCTCTTAAATCTAAATTTATAATAAATAAATCTTGAATAGTACCGCCTAAAGACAAATTAGCTAAATGTGAATAATGGTTATTATAATTAGCATAACCATATCTAGCTTTTAATAAAAAGTCTTCATAGCCAATAGTAAAATCAACACCATGCAAGTTTTCTAAAACATTGCTAAAATAACCTCCGCCAACAAAGAAACTGGAATCAGCGCAATAAATTGAACCAACAGACAATTCAGAACCAGAATATTTTAAATTAAGTAAAACTCCATCTACCTCAGAAAACAATTTTCTTTTAATTTTGTCTTGAGCAGTATCTTGTCCTGGTAAAGGTGAAGCATTTCTTTGTTCAGATTCAATAAAATAATTTTCAATTTTTTTATTACCATATTTATCAAATAATACTGAAAGAGCATCTGCTGTGAATATTGTTGAAGGATGAAAGGGTCTCATTAATAACCTATTATTATGGGTTTCTTTTATGGTTTGTTCTAAGGAAAATTTTGCAGAAACATATTTTGAATTTAAAAATGTACCTAATTTAAATGAAGCATCTGGAAAACTTTTAACAGATATAAATGGGTTAAAAAAATTATTTTTTAGTCCAACAACAAAGTTTAATTTTCCCTCCATATCAAAATTTTTTTCTTTTTCTTCACCTTCATATTTAACAGTTCCATCAATAACTTTTCTTGTTTGCCATTTATATTTTTCATTACTTAATTCTAAACCTGAGCTAATTAAATACCAAAAAGTATCTCTATTTTCTTCAGAAAAAACATAAATTAAGTTTCTGTCTCTTTTTTCTATCATACTTTTCCAAATTTCTCTATAACTCCAATCCATTGTAATTTCACGTGAATCTAATTTAACGCCTAATGAAATATCTCCATTTTCTTGAGAAATTTCTCTTTTTTCATAAACCATTCCAAATCCTTTTTTTCCAAATTTAGAATCTTCAGATAATTCAAATCCTTCTGAAATTCTTTGAAAAAGTTCAGACTTTATTTTTAAATTAGATTCTAAAATTATATCTTTAAGTGGAATATCTATATCTTCTAAACCATAAATAAAAACAAGTATTGGTTTTATCCCAAAAAATTCTGAAATTTTTGCTCCTTCTTCAAAATTTAAACGCATACCAAATTGTGCCTTACCAAAACAACTATACTCTGAAGATAAAACATGATTGAATTTTTTTATTTTATCTCCTAACATAACTTTATATGAAAATGATAAATCTCCCTTTGCTTGCCCTTTTCCTTCAAGGTTCATTTTTGCAATAATGCTATCATCTGTAATTTTTACATTCATTAAATCTCCAAAACCTTCAGCAATATTAAGAATATCTCTTAATGACCTGTTTTTCAAATAAATACTATCAAATGGATCAGAATCTAATAAACCTTTGATAACATCATCTATTTTTGTATCATCAAAAACATAATCCATATCTTTCAAGAAATCTTCAAGAGCATCTTTTGTTTTTTCTTTTTGTTCTTCAGTGACTCCATTTTTATCTAAATAACTATCTAAGTTTCCTGAAACTAAGCTTCCGATTAAACTATATATAAAATCTTCTGAATATTGGTCTTCAAAGATATCTAATAATTCTTCTTTAAAGCCATAAGCATTTTCTAATAAAGCATCGGCTATGGCATCTTTTTCTGTATTAAATAAATTAATAAAATCATCTAAACTCATATTTCCAATTCTTATATCTCTCATATAAGTATCATTAATATTTTCTAAACTTTTGAAATAATTAATAAGAGGTATATTATTATAAGAAAAATCATCATCATTTATGTCCCAATGAAATCCTTTACCTGATAAATTTCCTTTTGAATCAAAACTAAATTTATTGGGCAATTTGAAATAAATTCCAAAATTAGAGTCAATGCCTGTATCTAATATTGTCCAATTAGGCATACCTCTTGAAGTTAATGTTTGAGGTTTTTTTAAATCTGATTTTAAATCTTGCTCTACTTTTTGTTCTAATTTGGTTTTTTCAATAGGTTCAGAACTGACAGCATTTGGACTACCTAAGAGTGTGGTTACTATTCCTAGTGTTGCTAAAGCATTCTTCCGAAAAGCCATATTGTTACTACTAATCAATAGTTTAAAAACTTAACGGTTTTGTTTTCCACCATTAATTTATTAAATAATATCTTCTTTTAAGTTAATATGGAAAAATCTAAAAATTTATGGGAAATTTTACAAGAAACAGATTTTGAAGGTTTTTATGATAAAACTAAAGAATTCTTATTAAAAGAGGGATTTGAAGAGTTTGGGTATAACCTTTTTGGAAATGAATTACATAAATTATATGTTTTAGATGATCCTAATGGCCAGCTTAGTATAGGCAAATCTTATGCATTTCTATTAACAGAGGAAGAACGATATTTAAGGTTAGCAATTAGTAAAGTAGAAGGATGGAAAGGTTTTGCTTATGGGTTATTGAATCTTAAAGATAGTGAACTTACTCCTGAAATTGTTAAAATAAGAGAAGAGTTTGATAATTTTAAGAGTAAAGAAAGAATTAAATTTTATTATGGAAGGGATGCTGTAAGGGCATTAGTTAGAAGTATTGAGATTAAAAATGCAATTGCTGAAGCAGAAGCTAAAGGGCTTTATGATGTTTTTGAGCATAGAAGTTGTCAAATAGATTTAGATGAATAAGAACGCCGAGGGAGGGATTTGAACCCTCACATCCATACGGAAACCAGCTTTCCAGGTTCGCCTTTTATTATTTCTAATAAAATCTGGCGCACTACCAGGTTATGCGACCTCGGCAGCGTTAAGCTGTTCTCTCGGCTTAAACATTTAAAAGAAAATAATATACTTATAAGCTTTTCTTATTAAAAAAAGTTTAAATACCTTTTAATATTTAATTTTTGTAATGGAAAAAGGGGAGAAGAGGCTTTTAGGAGTAATTTTAGGTTTAGCATTAATAATTTTGGTTGGTATGGCAGGAGCTAACACTACTATTTCAAACTTATTAGTGTCTGTGCAAGATATATTAGCCTTAGGAAATGTTAATGCTACTAATGTTTATACTGAAAAATTAAATGATGTTTTATATGTTCAATCAGGAAATTCAACAGATATTCAAGCTAAATTAAATTCTTGTCCTGCAATCGGTTGTAGAGTTGTAGTTAGAGCTGGATATTATAATATGAGTAATACAATCTACATCCCTTCAAATACAACTTTTGAAGGTGTTGGTAAGGATACAATAATCCATTTAGGTTTGGCTGATGCTAATTTAATTTCAAATGCTAATTTAAGAACTGGTGATAAAAATATTGAAATTAAAAATATGAAGTTGGATGGAAATAAAGATATTTCTTCAGCTAATAATGGAACTTTATTTTTCAAAAATGTTAGTAATTTAATAATAGATAATATTCAAGTTGTAAGAGGACAGTTTAGGGCAATAGAAGTAACTGATGTAAATTCTAATTATTATGTTATAGTTAGAAATAGCCGTTTTGAAGATTCGCATTTAGATGGAATTTATATGCACGGAGTACATAAAGCAATTATTGATGGTAATTTTATAGATAGTGCACCTGATTCTGGAATTGATTTAGGAGGTTATTTAGGGAATTCAAATTCTGAATTTATTGTTACTAATAATATTATAACAAATGGAGGTTTAGGAATAGGTGTTGCAAGAGATGCTAGAAATATGTTAATTGATAGCAATATAATTAAAAATGGAACAAGCCACGGTATTTCATTATATTTAGTTGGAGAAGATCCTACTGGTGGTAATACTTCTATTGTAAGTAATAATATTGTTTTTAATATGAGTAAGAATGGAATTAGGGTAGAAAATTCTCATTCAGTTGTTGTTACTGGCAATAATTTATTCGGTAATGGTTGGAGAGGGATTACAGTTGAAAATGCTTCTTATATTTCAGTTACAAGTAATAATGCTGAACTTAATGCAATGGAAGGAATTTATGTTCGTTATGCTAATTTTACATTAGTAAATGATAATATGTTAAGGAGGAATAATTATTATGGATTATTATTAGAAGATACTAGCCATTGTTTGGTTAATGGTAATTCTGCTATAGATAATGATTATGGAGATTCTAATACTTATGCAGGTATAGGTATTAAAGGATATAGCTATAGGAATTTTATTACTGGGAATTTGGCGTATATTACAAATCCAGGAATGTATCATCGATATGGAATTTATATTGTTCAAAATACTAGTATTAATAATACTATTTTTGGGAATCAACTTTTCCAGAGTGGAAGAGTTTTGAATTTGAGAGATTATGGTTTGAATACATCATTAAATTATAATTTTGAATAAAATGAAATTTAAAAGTTTTTTATGGGTTTTAGGATTATTTTTAGTTTTAGTAAATGTTTCAGCAATAACTATTGATAAAGATGTTGTGTTTATAACTTCTGGTAATAATGCTAGTTATATAATTGGTAGTAATATGACTTTAGATTCTATTGAAGTGGCTTCTGATTATGTTTATTTTAATGAAATTTATTTTTCTGTTAATGGTAATTTAACTATTTTTAATGTTTCTAAAACTTATGTTAAGTTTGATGTAAATTTAACTTCTGCTTCTGATTTAATTGTAGGGAATTTAACTGTTAGTAGAGATTATTCTACTACTCAAAATGCTGTTGCTTTATCTGCTTCAACTTCAAATGCTTCTGGTTTTATAACTTATTCAAATTTAGCAGTTGGCAATCATAGTTTTATTTTGGAGAGAAATGCTTTAAGTGTTGCTGAAGCTGAAGAAACCCAAATTGAACAAACAGTTCCAGGCGGCAGAGTTTCTGAGGATGTTGAAGAAATAAAAGAAGAAATTAAAGGGGAGATTAAAGAAACTCCAAAAGAAGAACCTAAGCAAGAAGAAAAAGTTATTGAAGAAATTGAAAAAGACTTTTCTTATGTATTTGTTATGATTCCTATGTTATTAATTATCTTAGGGCTTATCGCTTTTTTAATAATAAGAAAAAAATAAAATTATTTATTCAAATAATTTTCAATATCAGACAAATTAATGATTTTGTTTTCAATAGCTCTTCTGTCCTGTCTGTCAATCAAGACTGCCTTAATACCAGCATTCTCAGCACCCTTAATGTCTGTTTCTGGACTATCACCCACCATTAAAACTTCATCTTTATTAACATTTAATTTTTCACAAATCAAATCAAACATTTCAGAATCATTTTTTACAAAACCACAATCAAAAGACAGAACTACTGCGTCAAATAATTTTTTTAATTCAAATTTGTCTAGAACTTTTTCAATTGAAAAGTTGTCTGTATTTGAAATTAAACCAATTTTCAAACCCTTATCTTTAAGCCTTTGTAAACCTTCTAAAGAATCTCCATATAACTTGGCTAACATCCAGTTTTTGTTCCACATGCCAATCCATCTATCTAATAAATCTGCTCTGCAATTGATATTAAAAGTTCTACAAATCTCCCTGAAAGCCTCATCCAATGTTTCAAATTTCTTGGTCATGAAGACTTTTTCTAATCTTTGTACAAATTCAGGAAATTCATACCTATAAAGCCCCAGCATTTTATATGTTTGTCTTAAAGGAGACCTTATACCATTATCTGCCAATGTACCCCAAAAATCAAATATTACTGCTTTAATCATTGTTATTACCTCTGAAATAGCAAATTTTAGTTCATTTATATAATTATCTAATTTCGTTAACTTTAAAAACACTCTTAATTATTTTTTAGCTATGCCCCGGTAGTGTAGCCCGGTCAATCATACTGCCCTCTCGAGGCAGTGACACGAGTTCAAATCTCGTCCGGGGCAGATACATTTAAAAAGGATAACGTAATCCCAAAAACACCAAATGAAAAGAAGTTCAAGACGTTGGAAGAAGAAAAGGCAAATGCGTTGGAAATGGCAACGTAAGCGTATGAGAAGAGAAAAGAGAATAAGGCAAGGAAGAGCCTAATTATCGTTATTTCTAGTTATTTTATTATTTACGAAAGTATTATAAATCATAGTTTGGTAAGCAAGAATTGCAGCAAGATAGACTGGGGTGCCGGTTCTACCTTGTAACCGCAAATGAACCTATGGCGGAGTTGAATGCTGGGAGCGGGATATTATACCTGTTTTGGTCTCAGATCGTACGTTGACGCTTCGTCCTGCAGGGTCGTTATTAAAATGAACTAGGTCAGGCCAGGAATGGAGCAGCCTTAATTTTTAGTGATGGCGCTTGCGGGGTAACGGAGTTGAGGAAAGTCTGGGATAAGCCAGGATGGGCGTAATATAACAATTTCAGAGTTCTTGCTGCATTTATTTTAGAAATCTTTAAATAGAGACGATTTTTTTATTACTTCAAATGACTATTTTAACAACTTTTGATAGAGAATATGAATTTATAACTAAATATTTGGAATTATTAGATAAATTTAAAAAATTTAATCCTGCAAGTTTATTTGCTACTAAAAAGAAATTTAGTAAATTAGAACTTGAATTAAATAAACTTGAAAGAGAAGCAAATAATTTTTATAAAAGAATGGAGAAAGTTAGGTTAGAAAATGAGGCAGAATCAATAGGTCAGGAAGTTAAGTTACCTGATAAATATTGGGAGGATTCAACAAATATTGATTTCTTAGTAGGAAGATTTTATAATGTCCAACCTTTTAATTTTAGAGAACCTCCTTATCAAAAAGCAAGAAAAAAAGTTTTGAGAATTGCTAAAGATAAAAAAATAAAATTATTGAATCCTTTTATAGCTTAATTTATTGTTGATGATAAAGATTTTCTACATCACTTATTGTATTAATATCTTCTAATCCTTTTTCCATATTTCTTAACCTTATTACCCTTGGAAATCTTAATGCATAACCAGAAGTATAACTTGGACTTTTTTGAATTTCTTGATAACCTATTTCAATTATTATTTTAGGTTTTACAGTTATACTTTTTCCTTTTTGTTCTATAATTAATGGTTTTAATTCTTTAGTTAATTCTTCAAATGTAACCCCTTCTCCTTTTTCTTTAATACCTGTGCCTACTTTTCCTATAGTTTTTAGTTTTCCTTTATCCATACATGCTAATGTGAATGAAGATAACCATTTTGCTCTTTTTCCTTCTCCCCATTCAGCAGCTACGATTACTAAATCTAAATGTTCCATGGTGGGCTTTAATTTAACTCCAAAACCAACCCTTGAGCCTGGCTTGTAGATTCCTTCAATATTTTTTAACATAACTCCTTCAACGCCTTCTTCTAGGACTTCATTATAGAATTCTTCTAATTCTTTTACTGTTGAAACTTTAACTTGTTCAACTAAAACAATTTTATCTTTAACTTCTTTGACGACCTTTTTTAACTCTTGTCTTCTTTTTTCAAAAGGTTCTTTTATTAAATTTTTACCATTAATTTCCATTGCATCAAATATTTCAATTATTATTGGAAGTTCTTGAGTTAACTTTTCAATTTCATATTTTCTTTTAATTCTTTGAGAAATGTTTTGGAAAGGCATGAATTTTTTAGTTTTAGGATTTATTCCAACAATTTCAGTGTCTATTATAAAAGAATCTGCTTTTATGTGCTTTTTAATTTGTTCAACAACATCTGGAAATTGGTTAGTAACATTATCCAAGTTTCTTGTGTAAAGTTTTATGTCTTTATCTTTACCATGAATTTGCATTCTAAAACCATCAAATTTTCTTTCTGCTAAAGCTGGTTTTCCAACAATAGCAAATGCATCTTCAAAGTCTTTTGCTTTTGTATACAACATTACTTTGATAGCTTTTCCAGGTTCTAAAGAAATACCATTTAATGAATCTAAACCTTCATCTCTTAATTTTTCAGCTATTAATCCATAATCTGTGCACATATCATAAGCATGTTGGATCATATCAATCATATAATTATAAAGTTCTCTTGCACTTTTTTCACTTTCAGGAATAATTATACCCACATATTTTGCTAATCCTTTTAGTTCTTTAACAGAATCAGCATGGAACTTTTTTAAACCCTTAAAATCTTGTTTAATTTCTTCTTTAAATTTGAATTTAATTTTTTCATTGCATTCTAAACATTCATTTTCTAAAGTAAATTCTTTACATTTAGGACAATAATGGAATATGCCTATAACTTTTGGTAAATAAGCCCAAAGCAATGCATCTCTTAAAGTGCTGGCTCCAACTCCTGTCCTTAAATTCTCTAAAATAGTTCTAACAATAAATTTTGCTTCTAATGGTTCTGCAACATTTAACAATTCAGAGACTAAAGCTAATTTTTTGTTAACTGCCCCTGAACCAGTCATATCAACTAAATTTCTAATGTTTGCAATAACTTTTTTAACTGTTAGTTTTTTTTTGAATAAAGCTTGTTGTCCACCTTTATTTAATAATTTTTCAGCAACTAATCCTAGATCGCCTTCTTTACTTAACATAGTTTCAATTTTTGAAGTTGAAATACCTGAATAATTTGCAATAGCTTTAGTTACAATCTTAGAGCTAACACCCATTTCGTTTTTTTCCCAAGCAGCAACAATTTTGCCTTGTAATAAATAAATTATTTCTTTTAAATCTTCTTTAGAATCCTTTAATAATTTAGCAATAATATAAGTTTTTTTTAACCTTTTTGAAGTACTTTCTAATTGTTCATAAGTTTTTGCTAATTTTATATAATCCATAAGATATGTTAAAATCTAAGGGCTTTTAAAGGTTTTTCATTAAAAGAAGATTTATATAATATAAAAAGTTATATTTATTATAGAGGTGATTTCATGTTTTTAAAAAAAATATGGGGAAAAAAATTAAAAAAGATGGATATGTGGGATATTTCTTTAATTAAGCTAACAATGATTGCATTTACATTAGCAATGATTACTACCTTTGGTATATTAATGACTTGGACTCATAAGGTCAATCCCTTTTGGTTTTGGGGATTCTTTTTACTATTTGCAGTAAGACCTATGATGAAATGGTTTAAGAAATAAGAAAAATTATTAAAGCAATATTAATATTATGGGGAAAATGGAAGTAAGTGAAACTTTTAAGCAAAGAAGGAGTATAAGGAAATATTCTGATAAGAAAGTTCCAATGAATTTGATTCATGACATTTTAGAAGAAGCTAAATTAGCTCCTTCTGCTGGTAATACTCAAAATTGGCGTTTTATTGTAGTAACAGATATTGAAAAAAAGAAAGACATAGCAAAAGCATCTTTGAACCAAAATTGGATGACTACTTCTCCTGTTTATTTAGTAGTTTGCAATGATACTCCTAGATTAGTTGAATTGTATGAAAAAAATGGAAAATTCTTTTCAATTCAAAATTGCGCTGCCATAACTTCATTTATTTTATTATCTGCTACGGGGAAAGGTTTAGGCAGTTGTTGGGTAGGAGTTTTTGATTATAAAAAGATACAAAAAATTTTAGGTTTGCCTGATGATATTTTTCCAGATGCTGTAATTACTTTGGGCTTTAGTGATGAGCCTAAAAGTTCCAAACATTTAAGGGAAGATGTTGAGAATTTAACTTATTTCAATTCTTGGAAAAATAAAAAATATATTGAAGAGAAAGTTTCATTAAAAGATAAATTGAAAAAAGCAATCAAGAAATAAATTATTTTTCTTCGAAATCTATCTTAAGAACTTCTGTACTAAATTTCTTAGCAAAATTTTTGTTCATTTCTATAAATTTGTCTTTATTAGACATTACATAATCAAACTCTTTATTTATTCCAATTTCTGCTAGAAACATTTGTTGAGCAATTTTGGCTAAAGAATCATCAAATTCCTTTTTTCTTTTTTCAAGGATAATTACTCCTGGATGAATTTTAAAAGTATAAACTCCTGTAGAAACTACCAACTTACAATCTATTTTCATCATATGTTCAGGATAAAAATTAATGATTTTATTATTTAAACTTAAACAAGCTACAAAATCTTCATTAGAAGGAATTTGAGAATAATCTAGTTTTTCATTTTCTTTAACATTTTTATCTTCTTCAAAAAAAACAGGATGAAAATGATAAAAACTGAATTCTTCTAAATTTTTATTTATCACTTTATGAATCTCATCAAAATCTAATATGGCGCTAGCTATTGTTTGATTATCTGCACAATCTTTCCAAATTTCTTTATTATCTTTATATTTAACATAAAACCAACCTTCTTCTAATTTTTCATTTAAAGTCATTTTTAATAAATCTTTTTCACCCGAATCTCTAGATTTTTCCATAGAATAATGGACAGGATTTGTATTGACATATAATTTTTTTTCATCAGAAGCAAGAACACTAGAACTTAAACCAAGACTTAGCAAACCTAAGCCTATTTTCTTTAATAAACTCATTTCAAAGCTGTATTTTTAATTAAACTTTATAAATTTTGCTTTAAAAAATCCATTAAATTTAAAAATAGAAGCTATTAATCTAGGCATATGCAAGATTTAATTGAAAGAGTAAAATGCTATAAAAGTATAATTAAATTAGATCATTCTAATCATAAATATAATACTGAGATATATCAATTATGTTCTAAAATAGTAGATGGAGATAAATGGACAATAAAGAAATGTCAAAAAATAGCCAAACAAATAGCTGATGAAGAAAAGATAGAAAATACACTTAAATATCTTAATGTAGTTGCTTTGTATACCTTAGCAACAATTTTAGAATTAAAAATAAAATAAAAAAAGGCATTATTTATGCCATTCTTGTTTCATAGTTTGTCCGTTTACTTCCATTAACATGTATCCAGATTCGCCACCTTCAGTGAAGTAATAGTTGATATTGGCATCGTCACCTGCACCTTTCATTATATAAAGTACATGACAAAGACCATCAAATTCTCCGCCTTCTTCTAAGCCAATAATTTCCCAGCTTACTGAATCATCACTAGCCATCATTTTCCATTCAGCGCCAGTCTGGCACCAGAATTCTGCACCTTCTTTAGCTTCGATTTGAATTTGGTTACCTTCATCTTCTACTTCAATAGTAACTTCTCCATTGCCTTGTTCCTCAACTTTAACTTGCCCATCGGCGTTTTCGTAAACTACTGATGAACAACCTGTCAAAAGCAAGGCCAAAACAAATAATATCCATAATTTCATTTTAAACCTCCAAATATAATAAATTAGGCTATCAAAATAGCTATTTAAAGCTTACCAAAAGGCTTATAAAATACTTTTGAAGTGAAAATAGTATGGATACAGTCAGAAAATCAAGTTAATTTAAGATTTCTGTTATTTAATAGGCTGGTTCCTTAAAAGAATATTTCTTGGAGGATTAAAATGCAAGTTGTTAAAGATTTTAAGTGGGAAAATGGAATGAAAGTTGAAGATTTGGTAGATAGCTTAGGCAATGTTGGCTTCCAAAGCATTGAATTAAGGAAAGCTGTCGATACCATTGTAAAGATGAAGAAAGATGGAGCAAAGATTTTCTTGACATTTACATCAAACATGGTTACTTCTGGTTTAAGGGGTTTTTTTGCACAATTGATTAAGTTAGGGATGGCTGACATGGTTGTTACTACTGTTGGTGCTATTGAAGAAGATATTATGAAGGCCAAGGGCGAGAATTTCATTATTGGCGACTTTAATTCTGATGACATTGAGCTGCATGAAAAAGGCGTTAATAGGGTAGGCAATTTATATATCAAAAATGAAAGTTATTGCCGTTTTGAGGATGTTGCCAAGCCTATGCTGAAAGAGCTTTATTCTAAACAAAAAAGGTGGCCTGTCTCTGAAATGCTTAAAGAGTTTGGCAATCAGTTGGATGATGAAAATTCTATCTTGTATCAGGCTGCTAAAAATGATGTTCCAATATTCTGCCCAGCTATTACAGACGGCGCCTTAGGTTTCCACTTGTTCATGTTTCAGCAAGACAATGATGATTTCATTGTTGATGTTGTAAAAGACTTTGCGAATATCTTGTTTTCCATAAGCCAGGATGACAAGAAAGGAATTATTTCTTTAGGCGGTTCAGTTTCAAAGCACCATGCAATCTTGGCTGGTGTCTTGAATGGTGGCATGGATTATGCTGTTTACTTGACAACTGCTTCTCATACCTCTGGGAGCATGAGTGGTGCAACGACTAATGAAGCAAAGAGCTGGGGCAAGGTTAAGGATGATTCTGATGTTGTTACTGTCATCGGCGATGTTTCAATTACATTTCCTTTGATAATGTCGGCAGTCTTAGAAAAGTTGGATAAGGAGATGCTATTATGAATGCAAAGTTTGTTTTGAGCAAGAGAAAAGTTTTGGAGCAGTTGAATAATTTGGAAGAGATTTCTGATTTAGTTAGTTATAGTTTTAAAACTAATTATGAAGTTGGTAAAGTTTTAGAAGAAAATTCTGACTGCATGTTCTCTGTGCATTCAGTTGAGGCATTGAAGAAATTAGATTCTAAAGAAAGAGTTATTTTCTTTTTACAAGCGCAAAGCAAGGATGAGATTAAAGAAATTTTAGATTTTAATGTTAAATATTTTGTTGTAGATAATGAAAAGGATTTGAGGAATTTGTTGGATGTTGCTGAAAAGATTAATTTGTTCTTGAGAATGAAGTTGAAAGAGAACACGATTCATACTGGCAAGCATTTTGTTTTTGGTTTTAGAAGTTCTAAGGTAAATGAATTGATTAAAGAGTTTAAAGATAATTCAAAAATTGAATTGTTAGGAGTACATTTCCATAGAAAGACCCAGAATGTTAGTGAATGGAATTTAGTTGATGAGTTAGAGGCTTCTTTAGAAGCTTCAACTTTGTCTAAGTTAGACCTGATAAACATTGGGGGCGGATTGCCTTATATCTACAAGAATTATTCTGAGCAGGTTTTGAATTCTGTATTTACCAAGTTGAAATCATTGAAACAATATCTTAATTCTAAGTCAATAAAAGTTATTGTTGAACCTGGCAGGTATATTGCTGCTCCTTCAGTTAAGTTGATTACTGAAATCAAGAATATTTATGACAATAATATTATTGTAAATTGTTCCATATACAATAGTGCAATGGACACATTTATTGCGCATATAAGATTATTGGTTGAGAATGAGTTGGCTAAAGACCAGCCCTATGTTATAAAAGGATGCACACCAGATTCTTTGGATATATTCAGATACAGGGTTTATTTAAACAATCCTAAAGTTGGTGATAAGATAGTTTTCTTAAATGCAGGAGCATATAATTTTAACTGCGATTTTTGTCAGCTGCCAAAATTGGAGACTGAGGTGGTTGATTAATGGAAGAAATTATTGAAACTATATATTGCCCTGTTACTAATACTTATTATCCTATTGGAAAGTATGATTCCAGATTAGTGAATGTTAAGAGAATAGATCCTTTAAGATTTAAAGTTAAAGCTAAGTATAAAGAGAAAATTTTAGAAAGAAGATTATTGGCAAAAGTTTAAATAATTCTGAAAATCTGTTCATAAAACCGGACAAGAAAATAAATAATAGTCATAATTTAATCCTTTTATGGATCTTAAATATTATGTTGATACGTCTATTTGGAGAGATTATTATGAAAATAGGGTAGATAAATTTAGGCCATTGGGAGAATGGGCATTTCAGTTTTTACTTTGTATTAAATTAGAAAGAAATATAATTCTTTATTCTGACTTAGTTATTAATGAATTATTAAAAAGATATAATAATAAAGAAATAAAAAATATTTTTAAAATAATCTCTAAACATAACCTTTTAAAGAAAGTTAAAATAAATGATTTTGAAATTAAGGAATCTCATGAATTGTCAAAGAAATTGAAAATACCTTTTGGAGATTGCCTTCATGCAATTTTAGCAAGAAATAATAATGCAATAATTATAACAAGAGATAAACATTTCTTTGAATTACAACAAATAGTAAGTTTTAATACTCCTGAAGAATTAATTTAATTTGTATTTTTTTAAGTATTCTTCGGAAATCTCAGTTTTTATTTTTTCTAATTCTTCATCTGAAGTTTTAGTTTTAGCTTTTCCTTTGTATTTTTCTAAATCCTTAACAAAATGTTCTATTTCTATTTGATATAGTTTTTCCCTTATAGCTTCTCTTATGAACTCTGTTCGGTTATTAAAATTAAATGGTTTTAACAATTTATCTACTTTTTTTAATATGTGCCCTTGTAATTTAAATGTAACTAATTCCATGGTAATATGTGCGTATTACAATGTAATATTTAAACTTTTCTTTTTTATTTTTAAAATGTTCAAGGAAAATTATTGGCAAAAGTTTAAATAAATTAAAATTATTATTCTTGCTATGAAAAAATTGTTAATAGTATTAATATTATTGTTATTCTTAACTGGTTGTGGCAGTGTTGAAAGAACTAGCTCTGAAACTTTAGCCATGTTTAAAGGATTTGTTGACAAAATGGATTTACAGTATGTTGCTGATTATGATGTTACTGCTTCTAATACTAGTTATACCATGAAACAATATTTTATGGGTGAAGATAAGATAAGAACTGATTTGGTTATGGGGAGTATTAGTGCTTCAACTTTTATATTGAATAAAGAAGTTTATACTTGTGCCTTACAGAATGAATGGGTTTGCATTAAGTTAGAAGACAAGAAATTAGCAAGTGTTACTGAATTGATTAAAAAGATTGAGCAGAACCCTGAAAGCTATGTAATTGTTTATGGTGGCAAAGATTATATTATAGATACTGAGGTTTATTGTTTTACAATTAAAATGCCAGAAATGTTAGGTATTAAACTTAAAGAATGTTTTAGTTCTGAGGGAGTTCCTTTAATTTTAAGTTCTGGTTCTTTAATGAACATGGAAGCTACAAGCTATACTTTGAAAGTTGATGAAGATATGTTTGAGTTGCCGGCTGTGCCTATGACTCTGGAAGAGTTTAAGGCTAAAGAGGATATTAATTTACAGGAAGAGATTGAAGCTGAGAGAGAAGCTTTATTGAATGAAGATTAATTTTTTCAGCAATATTTAAATACAAAAGAAGATTTTCCGGAACTTATGGAAAAATTTGTTAAAAAACAACTAATTTCTGACTTAAATGAAGGAGATGTAGTAGATGACATTTTTGTAGTTAAAATCAAGAAAAGTGTAATGCCTTACAAAAACAAATCTGGTTCTTATTTTCAACTAATATTGTCTGATAATACTGGTAAAACTTTAGAGTATAATTTTTGGGGAGGAGAAGACGATACAATACTAAAACAAATTTATTCCAAGATTAAATCAGATTCTGTAATTAGAGTTCAAGGAAGAATAACGAAATATAATGATAAGTTGCAGTTAACAGGAAATGAACAATCATTACTAGAAGTTTTAGAACCAGAACAATATAATCAAGAAGATTTTATTAAGGCAGCCAAGAAAAATATTGAAGATTTATATTCAAAATTAAAAAATATAATTGCATCAATTGAAAATTTTCAAATAAAACAATTATTAGAAAAGATATTCAATGAACCGTCAATAGCCAAAGAGTTCAAGAAACATCCCGGAGCAATAGAGATACACCATAATTGGATAGGTGGTTTATTAGAGCACACATTGGAAGTTGCACATTACTGTGAATTAAGCTATGAATTATTCCCCAGCTTAGACAGAGACTTGTTAATGGCAGGCGCTTTACTGCATGACATAGGCAAGTTAAAAGAGTTGAATGTAACTTCAAGGATTAAAGGCTCCACAGAAGGGCAGTTGGCAGGTCATTTAGTGTTAGGAACAATATATCTCCATAATGAAATTGATAAAATTGAAAATTTCAATCAAGATTTAAAAAATAAAATTTTGCATTTGTTAATAAGCCATCATGGCAAGCTAGAATTTGGGTCGCCAAAAGAACCAATGTTTCCTGAAGCTTTAGCCTTGCATTATGCAGATGAAATGAGTTCTAAGATAGCATGGATTTCTGAATTTATTAATGGAGCAAAAGAAGATACTGAAGATGATTTCATGTATCATCCAAAGTTTGGAAAAAATCTTTATTTGAGATGAACTGGTTTTAAATCTGATTTGTGGATGAAAACTATTTTCTTACCGCAAATTATTCCCATTAAATCATCATTGCTTTGGCCAAAAGTGTATATATCTCTAGCAGATAATTGACAAAAATAATCTTCGTTAGTTGGATTATAATGGTTATGCAATGTTCCAATAGAATCATTCCTGCAGGAACTGTAAACTGCCCTGCCTTTTTCACTTTCTAAATAATTTGGCTCATAATAATCAGTAATGTAATATGTTAAAGATTTTTTGAAACCTGTTAAACAAAACAAGAACTCTTTTTCTTTAGACTCTAAATACTTATTATAAAACTCTTCCCTGAATTTGTCACCAATGACCAAAGTGAATTCTCCGTTGGTTGAAACAGCAGTGCCACAATAGCCGTCAACTGTACAGCCGGTAACCTGAGAAACTTCTCTTAATTCATAATCTTTCTCAAAAATATTGGAAAATAAAACAACAGCTAAAGAAATAACTATAACTAAGATAATCACACCTCTTTTCCCCATAATTTGCTTAAGAAAGAACCAAGACTATAAAAACATTTAGCTTATTTTTTGAAGAACAACCAATTATTTGTTCCAGCCTTATCAAATTTTAAAAGAACATACTCACCTTTTAATTTTTCACCTTTTAAATTAAATATTAATTTATTCCTTTCCTTGCTAATCATTTGATATGTGCCTTTGTCCCAAATTTCTACAGAGCCTGCACCATAGTCTCCTTCTGGAATTGTTCCTTCAAATTTAGCATAAGACAGGTCATGGTCAGCAACTTGTATTGCCAACCTTTTAATGCCTTTTTTTAGGGGTGGCTTTTTTGGAATTGCCCAACTTTTCAAGACTTTATTTATTTCTAACCTGAAATCATAATGCAAGTTTTTTGCATCATGTTTTTGTATTACGAATATTGGCATGTAATTATGATAACTTAAGCTTTTATAATTTTTATTGTTCCCGGAAATATGTTCACAAAACCGAGCAAAAAAATAAATAGTATTGGTTAAAAGTTCTGGAGCGGAGGTGAATTCAATGGAAACAGTTGAATTGACAGAAAAAAAGATTGAGGAGTTAAGCAGACAGCCTGTGATTGAATCCAAGGTTAGAAAAAGCAATGATGGGAAATGGCTAATTCATCAAACCAAAATTACCGACATAAAACCTGTTGGTTACTTTGAAAAGGTTTTGGAAGGGGACTTTTAGTCCTCTTTTTAAAAATAAAAAGCTTTAAATATTATTATTCTTTATTCCTTGATGGGATAGGAATACCCCGCAGCTTGCTGCGGTAATCTAATAAAGAATAAATATTCTATTCTTTTTAATGGAAGTTAAGTATGCTTGTCATTGTAGTTATCGTATAAGATATCATA
>Ga0210057_1004038_pt1 | contig 19805 bp, 16 predicted proteins | sample CryGeyCG2114_010_2_FD_183968 | JGI IMG/M metagenome (GOLD analysis project Ga0210057, IMG submission 183968) | Groundwater microbial communities from aquifer - Crystal Geyser CG10_big_fil_rev_8/21/14_0.10 (SPAdes) (version 2) | ecosystem: Environmental > Aquatic > Deep subsurface > Groundwater ...
CTTTTTGGGAATATTTAGAAGAAGATAAAAAAATTGAAATTTTGCAATCATCTGATATATTTGTCTTCCCTTCTTTAATGGAGGGCTTTGGCCTAGCACCTGTAGAAGCAATGGCTTGTGGAGTGCCGACAATAGTCAGCGACAAGGGGTCTTTGCCTGAAGTTGTTGGTGAGGGAGGATTAGTTTTGCCTCTAAATGTGGGAGAATGGGTTAAGAAGATAAAAGAAATTTTAAACAATAACGAACTGCGAAAGAATCTATCTCAAAAAGCATTAGAAAAGTCTAAACAATATAAATGGGAAGAGGTAGTAAAAAAAATAAATAATTCATTAGAAAAAATAGGAAATGAAAATTAATATATTATTTGAAATAAAAGATGGCCCATGGGGAGGAGGAAATCAATTTTTAAAATCTCTCAAAAAAGAATTTATATCTTCTGGGTTATACGAAGAAGAAATTAAAAAAGCAGACATTGTTTTGTTTAATAGTTTTCAAGAGATAAATGAGGTAATAAAATCAAAAAAACAGCATCAAGATAAAATTTTTGTACATAGAGTGGACGGACCAATAAGCCTAGTAAGGGGAAAGGATTTATTAATAGATAAAATAATTTTTAAAACTAATGAAGCTATTGCCGATGCTACTGTTTTTCAATCAGAATGGAGTAAAAAAATGTCAAAAAAACTTGGAATGAAGCCGAGTATATTTGAAACGACTATTTATAATTCTCCAGATAAAAATGTTTTTTCAAAACAAATCAACAAACACATTAATAACAAAATAAAACTAGTAGCTTCGAGTTGGTCAGATAATCCCAAAAAAGGTTTTGATTATTATAAATATCTTGATGAAAATCTTAATTTTGAAAAATATGAGATGATTTTTATTGGAAGATCGCCAATACAATTTAAAAATATTAAAATGACCGGGCCTCTTAATTCTTTAGAAATAGCTAAAATTTATAGAGATTCAGATATCTATGTCACTGCTACAAAAGACGAGCCCTGCTCAAATGCTCTTATCGAAGCCCTGTCTTGCGGTCTTCCAGTCGTATATTTAAAAAGTGGGGGCAACCCAGAACTTGTTTTAAATGGTGGGGAATCGTTTGAAAACAAAGAGGAAATAATAAAAAAAATAGAAGTTATAATGTTAAATTACAATAAATATCTGGATAGTCTTCCAGTTTTTGATATAAAAAAAACAGCCAAAGAGTATCTTGATTTTTTTGAAAGCATTTTAAAAGAAAAAGAATTAGAAAAATACATCATAAAGAATACAAATACAGTGGCAATAATAAAAATTGATTTTTTATTATTCGCCTGGATAATTAAAAGATTTTTTATAAAAATAAAGTCACTAATATGGAAATAGCTATTTTTTTAGCTTTCAAAGAAAGCATGCGGGATCTAAAAGATGTCGGACAAGACAGAAGATTGGTTGACTATTATTTAAAAGAATATTCAAAACAATTTAATAAGATTTATATTTTTAGCTGGAAAAATGAGAAATACGATTTTGGAATAAAAAATGTTGTTTTGGTTCCGAATTCAAAAAATATAAATATCTATATTTATAACTTTATTTTGCCATTTATTCATAAGGGTGTTTTAAAAAGAGTTTCTCTTTTGCGACTAATGCAGTTTACTCCAATAATCCCAGCTGTTATATCAAAATTATTTTGGCATAAAAAAATTGTGGCCACTTATGGATATATTTATTCAGAATTTTTTAAAACGAAAGGAAGTTTTTTAAAATATTTTTTTTGGAGAACAGTAGAAAAAATAGGCCTATTGTTTACCGATGCAATTATTGTTACATCTCCAAAAATGGAGGGGTTTGTCAAAAAAAATAATTTTAAAAATAAAATAATCTTAATCCCTAATTCTGTTAATATAAAAGAGTTCTGCTTAATGAAAAAAGAAATTGGGATTAAAAAAGAAATTTTATTTGTAGGAAGATTTGAAGTAGAAAAAAATATAGAAAATCTTGCTTTGGCTATTTTAGAATTAAAAGAAGATGTAAAACTTACATTAATAGGACGCGGATCATTAGAGCAAAAAATAATAAAACTTTTGGACGATGGGGGCGCTGATTATAAAATAATTCAATCGCTACCACACAAAGAACTTAAAGAAATGTATCAAAAAAGCGATATATTTGTTCTTCCCTCTTTAAATGAGGGCTATCCAAAGGTTTTAATTGAGGCTATGGCTTGTGGGCTTGCTTGTGTAGTTTCTAAATATGATGGCTATCAACATATTATAAAAGAAAATGAAAATGGCTTAGTCTCTGGATTTGACAAAGATAGCATAAAAGAAAAGATAGAGAAATTATTAAAAGATGAGGTTTTAATGAAAAAAATATCAAAAGAAGCGAGATTGTTTGTTGAAAAAAATAACGATATAGAAAAAAATATTATTGAAGAACTTGAGAATATAAAATCATTATGCGAAAAATAAAAATATATATAGTTAAGTCTATAAGGTTTTTTAACTGGCTATTGTCAGGACTATCGATTAGATTAGTTAAATGGACTGGAAAATCATCTCAAGCTATTCATCCAAAACATTTGTTGGAAGAAGCGCCTGAATGGATTAAATATTTTGATAAAGAGGATGAGGTTTTAGATATAGGATGTCATAACGGTCAACGAGATTTTAAACTATCCCCTTTTGTGAAAAGTATTACTGCTTTTGATTATGACAAAAAGGCAATAAAAAACGCAAAGAACTGGCAAGAAGAAAAAGAATTTAAAAATATAGAATTTTTAGAATTATCTGCCGAGGAAGTCCTTCCCTTTAAAAACGCCTCTTTTGATAAAATCCTATTTTTAGATGTAATTGAACACCTACACAACAGAGATTTAATAATGAAAGAATGTTTTAGGGTTTTAAAAAGGGATGGACAGATGATTTTGGCTGCGCCTAATAAAGAAACCCCATGGAAGATTTTTCAAAAAGAACTAGGTTTATTTTATTACTCTGACAAAGATCATAAAATAGAATATAGCAAAAACGAACTGATAAAGATTCACACAGACGCTGGTTTTGAAATTTTAGAGGTGCGTTTAATTACATACGACTTTCCTTTTGTGGGGTTAATAGATATTATAGGAGGGATAAGCTTAAACTTATATAAGAAACTACAAGATTGGAAAAAATCCATAACTAAAAAACATCCTGAAAAATCTATTGGTTTTATGGTAATATCAAAGAAATGACAATAAATAAAAAAATAGAAAAGATAACATACAATAGTCGCGAATCTCGTATTAATTATCTATATAAAAACTATAAAGAATTTCTAACTGGATCTATCTTGGATATTGGATGCGACAATCAATATTTAAAAAATATATTGCCTAGTGGTCAAAAATATATTGGAATTGATATTTCTGGCTCTCCTGACATAACATTGAATCTAGAGAAAGAATCCATCCCATTCAAAGAAAAAAGTTTCGACACTGTTATTTGTCTTGATGTTTTAGAACATTTAGATAACCTACATGAAGTTTTTGAAGAGATTATTAAAATAAGTAGCAAAAATATTATTATCAGTCTCCCAAATTGTTGGGGAAGTTTTAAGTCTTCTTTTTATAAAACTCTCTCTCCTAAATTTTATGGATTGCCAGATGGAAAACCCAACGATAGACATAAATGGTTTTTTAATACTGATGATATAATTATTTTTTTCGAAAAAATGGCCCAAAAAAATAATATGAAAATTAATAAACTGACTTTTGTTGCTCATGGTTTTTCTATTAAGTCAAAGATCATATCTTTACTATTTAAAATTATTTCAAAAAAATTATATTATAACTTTTTTGTTAATTCTGTTTGGGTTGTTTTTGAAAAATAAATTATCTATTAAATATAGCAGTGTCTTATCTTTTCTTTGTACATAAAGCAATCAACTTATGACTAAAAAATGGGGTTGAAAATAATCTATAAAAAAATCCTCCAGCTGATACTATCTCTACATCATTAAATCTTTTTTTAAATATTTCAAATAACTTTTGGGTATTATAAAAAGACACATGAGTTGGGTCATCTTTTATTTTTTGCCAACTGAGTGTTTTTATCCCAATTACTAAATCATACAATCTTTTAATTGGATAATTTGGGGTAACGGCAACAAGCATTCCAGATGGCTTTAAAACTCGACATATTTCGTCAAGATAAAAATCAATATTTTCCTCTAGTATATGCTCTATCACTTGATCAAAATTAATAAAATCAAAAAAGTCATTAGCAAAAGGAAGTTTATTTTTTTCTTCAATTAAAAAGGTTTTCTTCCATCCTATTTTTTTACAATTTTCTATTCTTTTGGATGATACTTCTACTCCATATATATTTTTCTCCAAAAAGAATTTTTTAAAAAATGGAAAATATCTTCCATCGCCACACCCAAAATCAAGCACTAGCGCATCTTTGCTTAAATTTTTAAGATGAGGGAGCATAACCTTAATAAAATCTTCAGCAATAAGACCATTCATTGGTCTTTGATCTGCGTATTTTTCAAAATCTTGAGATGAGATAATTTTAGTCATTATTTTTTAACCTTAATAAAATAACCACCATGAAAACTTCCTAGTACTAAATTATTTTTTACTAAGTTTGTTTCGTCCAATCTTCGAGCAATCGTTCCCTTAATAGCCAAAAAAATGTAGGCGGGATATCTAAAAATTCCCCAAAAAATTTGAGCGAAAAATTTGAAATTATCCACCATCACTGTAAAATATCTTCCCATAATAATTAGCTCATCAATTTTAAACCCAATAGATTCTAATTCTTTTGTCCATTTAATATTTGTCCATCGTTGAAAATCAAATGGGTCTCCATGAACTCTATATAAAAACGGAACGGATAAGATCATAATACCATCTTTTTTTAAAACTCTAAAACATTCTTTTAGACCATCCTCTGGTTTTTCTACATGCTCAAACAATTCAGTCGCTAAAATAATATCCATACTGTCAGATGCGATATTTTTCATATTAGAGACATCCAATATAATATCAGGGTTGTGTTTTGGTTCAATATCCACAAATATCCATTTTTTGACTTTATTTTTTGGTTTTTTGAAAATCCCCCTATCTCTCCCTCCAATATCAAGAACTACGGATTCACTTGTAAAAATATTTAAGTGAGACAAAAGAAGTTTATCTAAAAGAATTCTTCTTTGTGTGGCAGAAAAAAAATATTTTATTTTTTTTAGATTCATATAGTTGTTTTATTTGAATGTCTTATGCTACTCCAATTAGATTCTTCGCTTTTTGCATATTTAAAAAAATATATTAAATTCTCTCCTGAGCAATTTTTAGCGATTTTAAATTATTAGTTTTTTTGAAATACTTGATCATCTGATTATAAGCATCTTTAATCTCATCGCTATTAGCATTTCCAAAAGAACTTGGATATTGATAGGCCTTTTCAAAATAATCTAAAGCCGTTGAATAACTTTTTTCACCCTCTAGATAGTAGATAAGACCCATAGAATAATACGATTCTCCAATCTGATTATCAAGGGAAATAGTCTCTTCCATAATAGCCTTAGCTTGAGCAAATTTGCCCTGTAAGGCGAGGTTTTTGGCAACTGTGAATCTTATGTCCTGCCTATTTGGAGAGAGTTTTAGAGCGTCTTGGAGGTGTTTTTCAGCAATCTGATAATATTCTGCCTTTTTTATGTTTCTACCTAATTCATCGTAGATTTTGGCTAAAAACATAATATTTCTTGGATTATATCTTTCTTTGGCAATCATCTCGTCTAAAAGAATAAACGATTTTTCTATAAGAGGCAGGGCGCTCGGTTTGCCCCAATAGTTTAAAAAATAATTTGCAAAATGGGGACGGATATTTTCTTGGGCATAGGTATATGGATAAAAATAAGAATCTAGATTTTTTATAAAAAGATTAGCATCTCCTGTTCTTAAGGAAGAGATATATCTTCTCATCTGGAAATAAGGAACAAGAGAAGAAACAAGAAAAATAAAAGATGTGATAGTTAATATACAGATACTGATAATTACTAATGACTGACGGAAAACCCTTCGACCACACTCAGGATAAACAACTGACGAAAAAAGAGGGGGTAGATTCTTGTCTGCCGACAAGCACACCTCGTCAAGCTCCCGCTTGGACTGGGGGGACCAAGTCAAAGAGGCAGAATAACTGATAAAAATAGCAAAAGACAAAATAGAAAAAAATGGAATATACGAGACAACAGAATCAAAAGCAAAAAGATTTTGAATAAAATAAGCAATACCAAAAAAGATCAAAGAAAACGACAGATAAAATTTCTTTTTTTTCAAAAGATTAAAACAGGCATAAGCAAATAAAATCCAGATAGTTAAATAAGAAATAATTCCTAAAAATCCATTCATTACCAAAACATCCATTAGTTTGTTGTGGGCCCTATCAAACCAAGATTGCTCATACTCATAAAACTTGGGATTATAATATTTGTTATAAGCAATAGAAAAATTTTCTTGTCCCCAACCGAAAAGAAATCTGCCCACTCCTTCATTTTTGGGATTGATGCTTTTTAAGCTAACCCCTAGAGAAATAAGACGGGTTTGGATAGTAGGGTCATTAGTGCTAGCACCGACCAAACGGTCAAGGCCCGGAATTTTTTGCCAAAAAATATTTTTTTGGGTGAAATAAAATATAGAGATAAAAACTGCCAAAAAAATTAAAAGAACATTAGATACTTTTCTAAGAGAAATTTGATTAAATAAAATTTTTGATTTTCCAAAAAATGCCCCAAAAAATAAACAGAAAATTAATGCGACGCCTAACCCAACAATCGCTCCTCTTGTTTGAGTAATAAATATGCCCAAAATTGAGGCGATAACAAGCAGAGCAGAAGAAAATAGCCAGATTTTATCTGTTGTTTTTTTGTTGATGGTTTGACGATAATCCCAAATAACTAAAAGGGCACAGAAGATAGAAAAAATAAAGTAACTAGCTAAATAAATAGGGTTGCCGGTGTAAGATCCTGGGCGAGTGCTTCCGGCCAGTAATTCAACGATAGCTTCCCCAAATAAAATAAAGGAGGTGATGATTGAGAACTTAAAAAAAGTTATCCAATCTTTTTTTGCAAAAATAATTGATGATAAGATAAAAAAAGAAAAGAAAAAAAATAGACCGATAAATCCCTCTCCCCTTTCTACATCTCCCCAGAAAGCTCTATATTTATCAACGGCAAAAATAAAACTTAAAAAAATAGTCCCTCCAAATAATAGAACAGAGGCGAAAAGACGATTTTTAAAGAGATTGGAAATTTTATTTTTTGTTTCTTCCTGAAAAGTTTTTTCAAAAAAGAAATGAACCGCAAAAAGTAGATAAACTAGCGATACCAGAAGGCGAATGATTATAGTTTTTTCGGCAATATATGGGAAGAAAACAAAAGGATCTACAAAAAGTGGAACAAAGGCCAAGAGAAGTAATGGCCATTTAATAAAAGACTTCATATAAGAATGATACAATTAAAAATTGAAAATTCAAAGTTAAAAAGAAGGTAATAAGGGAAAAGAGAAAGAGAAAACAATATACAAATGCGGTCATCCTGAGTGAAACGAAGGATCTTGTTTGTTAGGGGAGATTCTTCACTTCGTTCAGAATGACAGAGAGGGAAAAAAGAATGAACGACAGAGAAGGGAAAAAGAATGACAGAGAGAAAGACGAAATAACAAGGGAAAAAGAAGGACAGAGAGAAAGACTGAATGCCAAGGGTAGTCCTTGGCAGGATCTAAAAAGAATAGCCGATGCCGTAGGTAGTGGCAAAAAGAGTATAAAAATTATAGATGACTAAAATAAGCACCGGAACCCAAAGATATTTCTTTTTTGAAATAAAATAAGAAAGACAGATAATAAGAAATATCAGCGATGGGAAATAGTGATAAATAAAAGCAACCCGAGAAACAAAAAGGTAGGCAAAAAGATTCCCAAAGTATCCGGATAAAAGTAGGAATAAACCAAAGTTTTCTTCGTTTTTGAAACCTTTTTTAAATAAATTAAAAAGAAAATAAAAAATTCCAATCACAATAGAAACAAGCCCAATTTCCCAAAGCCACAAATTAGCACTCAAATATATTTTTGGAGCCAGAAGCATATTAATATTTTCTGTCCAAAAAAATATCTTCTTTTGTCCAAATGGCCACGCAAACCATTTTGATCCATCGGGATGAGGGGCAGTAATGGATTTGTTATAAGAAAGCATTTTCTGATTAAGCTCTGTAAATTTGTTCCATAAAGACGGCTGATTTTCTGGTCTAAACTTTCCAAAATGAGCGCTATCCGAAAGAGTGGAGACAAAAGCGCTAGACATATAATCATCACCATCACCTGAATTTGGAAGGAGGTTAATGTGAATAGCAAAGACAGAAAAATAAACAACAAAAATAATAGAGATAAATAGAATTGGTTTTAAAATAATCTGCCAATAGTTTTTATTTCTGATAGAAAAATAAATAATAGAGATAAGAGCTGTGGCGACAAAAACAAGGGCAGTCCATTTAACTGAGATAGCGCAACTAGATAAAACAGATCCTAAAACAAACAGCAACACAGAGGTATATTTATTTTTTGTTTTAAATGAATAAATTATCAATGCCAAAGATGCCACCCCAAAGGACAAAAAGAAAACATCAGTTAGGATAAAACGAGATTGAACAATAAGGGCATTATCAAAAATAGCCAAAAGCCCAGCTAAAAAACCTATCCACTTATTATTAAAAAGAGCTTTGGATAAAAAATAAATAGCCAAAACAAGCAGGACTCCAAAAAAACTGACGATAAAACGATATATTTTGTAAATAGAATCGGGATAGTTATCGCCGATTTTTTCAAAATTAAAATTATCTTGAATATTTTTATTAAACAGTTTGGCACTGGAAGACATTATTAATTTAGCCAATGGCGGATGAATATCAAAATAATATTTCCCATCAAAATAACGACTAACAAATTTTCCAAAATGAACCTCATCAAAAACAACTTGCTTGGGATAACCAAAAAACAAAAATCTGGAGACAATTGCCAATCCAAGCAAAATAAAAATTAGAACATATTCTTTTTTTAGGAAAGATAATATTTTAGACATTATTTAATAACAATTTTATACCAGTTATCTTTTTCTATAAGAGATTTAGCGCTCAACCAGTTATGAGAATTTGCTTTATCAATATCAATAAGACGATTAACAGCCGTTAGGGCATTTTTTTTATCTCTGGATCTAACAAATTCATTTAAAAAAGCTTTATAGATAGAGATATCAATATTGTCTATTTTAGCCAACATACGAGGAGATTCTAGGGCTTTTTCCATATATGACATAGAGACTTTAAAATCTGCTCCAGTTAGAGAAGAAAGAGCGACGCCATAATAATAGTTAGATTCTGGAACATCTGGCGAAAGATCTAAAGCTTTTTTGAAAATTGCCAATCCTTTTTCTGTTTGTTGTTGATGGAAAAATACATTGTATCCCATTAAATAAAGCAGGTCTTGTCTATTAGGAGAAAGACTAAGCGCGTCCCTATAGACCAATTCAGCTTTTTTAATAAACTCCAAACTTTTTGCTTTAATCGCAATGGCTTCATACAAACTTCCAAGTCGCATAAAATTTCTTGGATTATACGGCTCTTGTTGAATAAACCCTTGACCGGCATTAATAACTTCTTGAACAAATTCTGTATTAACTTGCGCGCCTTCTATTTGATTGATAGCGATAATCATAAAGTCAGTTCTAATTAAGTCTTGAGCATAAGTATAAGGAGAAAGATAATCTTTGATTCTGGTCTGAAAATCAACCAAAGATATTTTTTCTTTTTTAAGAGCAATGTAACCTTTGGCTTGAATATAAGGGATAAGAGAAAAACCGATATAAAAAACCGATGACAAAAGAACCAAAAATAAAAGGGTGACCATACTATAGATCGGATCAGTTGTTGTTTTTTTTGATTGGGATCCCTCGCTGTGTTTGGGATGATATAAGGGAGAGATAGAATCTTCTTCCAAAATACTCAGAGACAAAAACAAAAAGAACAAGGGGTATGTGACAACAGAATCAAAAACAAAAAGGTTTTGAATAAAATAAGCAACACCAAAAAAGATTAGGGCAGATTTTTCAACGATACTTTCTTTTTTTAAAATATACCTAAAAGCAAAAAACCAAATAAGCAGATAAGCAATAAATCCAAATACGCCATTCATAACCAAGACATCCATCAGTTTATTATGAGCCCTATCAAACCAAGCTGTTTCATAAAGAAAATAATCCGGATTGTAATATTTATTGTAAGCAACAGAGAAATTTTCTTGACCCCAACCGATTAAAAGTCTTTCTACTCCTTCGTTGGCAGGATTAATACTTTTTAGGCTAACCCCTAAAGAGATAAGACGAGTTTTTAGAGTTGGATCATTAAATGTAAACTGAGAGATTCTTCCTAGTCCTGGGATTTTTTGCCAAACAGAACTAGATTTTGTAGAGATAAAAACTGCAGAAAAAATTATACATAACCCTAAAATAATTAGAGATATATTTTTGTAACTAACTCCAAGGATAGATTTCTCTCTAAACTTAACTAATAAATAAATAAAACAAATGGCCAGCGCCGAAACAATGCCCAACAAGACGCCACGAGATTGAGTAATCAAAATTCCAACCGAAGAAAAAATAAAAACTAGGATAGAACTCCACCACCAGAAACCTCTTTTTTTCCAATCATTTTTTAAAACATAGAAACAGGCAAAAATTAGAAAGAGAAAATAAGTAGCTAGATAAATAGGGTTGCCAGTATAAGATCCGGGGCGGCTATTTCCGCCCGATAATTCAACTAAGGCCTTAATAAATAAAATAGCTCCAGTGACAAAACTAAATTTAAAAAAGGTTAGGAAATCTTTTTTCGTGAAGATAAGAGACATAAAAAAGAAAATTAGATAAAAGAAAAACAATCCGATAAAACCCTCTCCCCTTTCTATGTCACCCAAAAAAGCTCTAAAAGAAGAGGGGGCAAAAAATATTCCAACCAAAGTTATTAAAAGAAAAGAAGAGATAGATATAAAAAGAGGATTTTTGATAAGATATTTCAAACGGGAAGAAATTTGCTCTTGGCTTTTTCTATTTTGAAAAATAGTAACAGCAAAAAAAATTGAGACTAAGAAGATAATCGTTCGTAAAAAAACTGTTTTCCCCTCAACAAATGGAAAAAAAACATTGTAATCCATAATCAATGGAATGAAGGCAAGAGAAAAAAGAAACCATTTAGAAGTTTTTAACATAAAAAAATATTAACAGAAAACTAGATAACTAACAACTTTTATATGATGCCAATATGCGAATGCACTGCTAATATAGCGAATTGCGAATAAGAAAGAGACAAAAAATGGAGGGTAGAAGGTAATAAGTAATAGGTAAAAAGTAGTAAGAAAGTATAAAGTAATAAGTAGTAGGTAAAAAGTAAGAAGGAAGAAGAGAAGATTGACTGACGACGGAAAAATTAAAAATTCAAAGTTCAAAATTGAAAGTTGAAAAGAAGGTAATAAGAAAAAAGAGAAAAAGAAAAAACAACATACAAATGCGGTCATCCTGAGTGAAACGAAGGATCTTGTTTGCTAGGAGAGATTCTTCACTTCGTTCAGAATGACAGAGAAAAAGACGGAATGACAAAGGAAAGAAAGAATGACAGAGAGGGAAAAAAGAAGGACAAGAGAGGAAAGAAAAAGAAAACAACATACAAATGCGGTCATCCTGAGTGAAACGAAGGATCTCAAGACAATTCATTAAAATTTGGGTTGTTTTGTTTTATCATTTCTATTTTTTTATCTCTTTTCCATCCTTTAATTCTTTTTTCGGCAGAAATTGCCTCATTTGGATTTGAAAATTCTTCAAACCAAACTAATTTATTTACATTGTATTTTGATGTAAAACCTGAAATAAGTTTATTTTTGTGTTCATACATGCGTCTGACAAGATTATTTGTTACACCTGTGTACAAAACAGAGTTTATTTTATTGGTAATTATATAAACAAAATAACTTTTATTCATTGTTTTTATATTAACAGAGTTTATACAAAAGATTAAGGGGGGAGATTCTTCACTCCGTTCAGAATGACAGAGAAGGAAAAAAGAAAAAACAACATACAAATGCGGTCATCCTGAGTGAAACGAAGGATCTTGTTTGCTAGGGGAGATTCTTCACTTCGTTCAGAATGACAGAGAGGGAAAAAAGAATGAACGACAGAGAAGGGAAAAAGAACGACAGAGAAGGGAAAAAGAAGGACAGAGAGGGAAAATGGCAATATTTTTGCAAACAAAAACCACCCCCGTCGGGGTGGTTTTTAAACTCAACTGAACTATGTCAAATAATATTATTTTTGGACATAGACAGAAGGAGTTGTCCAAACTGTCGTATCAAGATAAGTGATAGTTTGATCAATTGTGGCTGATGTGCCCCAATCAATGTTAGACAATTTGAAGCTGTAGTAGTCAGAGGCGGCTACTCCACTAGACAAGACAGTCATATCAACTGTGAATCTAGCTGTTCCGTCTTGAGCTAACTTATATGTAACTCCGTCAACAGTTGCGTTGGTTGGTTGCAAATAAGTTGTTGATGTAGCAGCTTGTGTAGCTCCAGTTGCTCTAACAGCCAAGAAATCAAATGTTCCTGTGCTGTTAAACCATGTGGCGGCTCCTTTGGCTGTTGCATCAAATACAAAGGTTCCTTTCAAAGTTCCAGAAGCTCCGGAATATGCAGGACCAGTGTAAGTAGCAGAAGCGCTAACTAATGCAAAGACAGGAGAAATTGAAGTGACATTTTGGACATCAGCAGAAATAGATCCTCCTGTTGGGTCAATGGTGTCTCCAAGATCATTTTCGGCAAGAACACCAGATAATGTTTCATCAACAGCTACTGTTGATGTAGCAAGATTGGTTGAAGCTCCTGTGTAATCAGCTTTGATTGTGAATGTCCTGGTTTGATCTTTTTCTACATAGATATCAGAAAGATCGGCAAAAGTTGTCAATCCTCCAGAAATACTAGCAGAGGCAATCAAGTTTGATCCACTGTAAAGATAAGCAGCACTGGTAGTAGCATTACCTGTGAAGGTTGCAGTAATATCAGTAACTTTGGCTCTTCCTTTTTCAGCTTTCAAATCAAAGATCAAAAGAGAGGCCTCTTTGACATCTCCGTTTGTGTCTCCGACTAGAACAGATGCCTTAGGTGAACTGGCGTTCTTGGAAATTGCTAAAGTAGCTTGTTCAGCTTGTGAATTAGCAACTCTGAAAGTTCTGTTTCCCAAAAGTGTTCCAGGGAATTGATTGGTAACTCCAGCGCCATCAACTGTTCTGATTGCATTTGCAGGAACATAAACAGTATAGGTAGTTCTGTAAGTTGAATCAATTTGTCCTTGAACGCTAACTTTGACTGTTAAATCAACAGATTCTCCAGCTTTAACCAATTGGCTAAAACCAGTGAAAGTAACAACATATCTAGATCCATCTTTAATAACATTGGTTGAATTAGAATCTAAAGTAGCTAATTTTGTTGATCCGTTCCAAAGTGATAAGTTTGAAAGAACACGAGTATAGATAGTGGTTGAAGCCCCTAAATCTACTTTAACTCTCTCAATGTTTGCATCGCCTTGTTTTGATTTAACTCTAATTCCCAAGATAGCCATATCTGTCTCACCTTCCTTAATTTCCATATTGTTGGCTGGTGATGGAGCATATTCTGCTGACACGATAGCTTCAACTCCTGGTGTTAAGGTTGTTGTTGGTGATGGTGATGTGGTTGTTGTTGGGGTTGGAGTTGGAGTTGGGAGACTAGAAGCTAAGAAAGCTCTGGTGATTGGACCAAAGTATCCGCTAGCTGGTGAAATTCCAACTGAAGCCTGCCATGAAGCCAAAGCGGCTTTTGTCATAGCTCCAAAATAACCGGTAGGAGCAGAGATTTTAAGAAAACCTTTGCTGATTAAAATTCCTTGTAATGAAGAAACTTCATCTCCTCTTGATCCTAGGGTGAGGTCCTTGGTAAAAGTAGCTGAAGTCTGTGATCCTTGTCCTAGTTGAGCTTGTAAGGCCTGGATTTGAGCCAAAAGGGCTGTAATCTGAGCTTGCAAATCAGAAGTAGTTTGAGCTTGAACTGAAGGAACAAGCACAACGGCTACTAAAGCAACTAGAGCAATTTTTTTAAAAATACTCATATCTGATTTAATTTTTATATAATTCTTATTTGTTTTGTAATGTTTTGATTTGAATTTTACTCCAAATCTGTTTTTGGACATTCTCTTTCTCCTATCATCGACCCGCTGTTTCATCTGTGAGGACGAATCAACAAGCTAATAGTAATTTAGAAAGGAATCTTGTTACTAATTAAACGCGGAAAGTCGCGGACTTAACGCAGACCAACGCGGACTAGATGAGCGCAGATTGACGCAGATTAAACGCTGATCTACGCTGATAAAGAAACGGAACATTTTGCTCCGTTCCTAATGACTTATTTAATTTAAGTCGCTAGGAACGAAGTAAAAAAATCCTCACGAGTGTGAGGCGACGAAAACAAAAAGGGGTGGACTTGATTTTATCTTTGCCTCACACATTGATAAAATTCTCTGACCCTGATTGGTTTTTTATATTTGATTGTATATGTGCATCATACCTGAAAATCCTTATAATGTCAATGGTTTTTGATATTTTGACTGTCTGAATAATACAACGAGAGGTCTTGTGATATGTTACGGGTTCGGCAAGATAAATTAAAAGTTAAAAATTCAAAATTAAAAACTGTAAAGAGAGCAAGAATGGGGCAAATTCAAAATTATAAAATTCAAAGCTATAAATAACATTAATCCAATTAAACACAAAATAGACACAAAAAATTAACCCTACATATGATAAGACGCGAGATAATCAAAAATGTGACGATTTTACTTACTATTTTTCTTGAGACGAAGAAATGAATTTGGTCCGCCGGTTCCAACGCGCTCAATAAATCTCTTATTCACTAGCTGTTGGATATCATACCTAATTGTTCTTTCGCTAACACCAGGAAGAGCAGAGACTATGTCTCTTATGTGGCAAAGCGACCTTATTCTAAGCATACTTATAATAATGTCTTGCCTCTCCGGAGAGACCAATGGTCTTATTTCTGTATTGCCGGACTCTGTTGATGTTTTTTCTATATGTTTGTGAATAGCCTCATTTTCACTAGCTTTTTTTGAATTATTAACATCTTTTCCATTGCCGGACTTTTTTTGTTCTATTTTGTCCATTGCCGGACTTTTTCCTTCATATTTTATTCCTTGGCTTATTTCCTTATCATTTGATAAATTATCATTGCCGGACTTTTGCAAATAACTTGGATGGCTAGTTTTTATTTCTTCTTTTTCTTCATTATTTTGGTTAGAGGCTTTTTCTAAAATTTTATCTAAATCCCCCACCAACATAGGCGGTTTTGAAAATATCTCTTCAATGTTTGGAGCATTGTTTGGACTAACAACTTCGGGGAGAGTAATTATTTTTGTCTTTTCAAGATCAGCAATAGCAGTTTTGAGATTATTAATTTCTCTTAAAATAACCTTGGTGTTGATCAAAGTAATTTCATTTATCTGAGCTGAAAGACGAACAATCTCTTCAAGGTTAAAAAGGGTTTTTGAGTTTTTGTTAAGAAGATACTCAGTTGCGCGATCTTCTAGACCTTTTTTTATGACAACGCGAGAGGCGTGATTAGCGACTCGAAAAATGGCCCAAACGACCTCAAACGAACGCTGTAAAAAAAAGTCATAGTTAAACATAGTTTATGGATAAATTCTCACATCTAGATAAATATACCTCGCGCGACTTTTTATATCTTTAACTTAAAAGGAAACTAGAAAAAAGTCAACCCTGAGATAACTAACGACCAACAACAAAAAGCAAAAAACTAATAGAAACATCTTAGAAAGTCCGACTTCCTAAGATAAAAGTTATCCCCCTGAAAAATTATCTTGATTGTGATATAATTTATTTATTATAAGTATGGACGCTGATTAATTATTGAAAATATGTATTTTTTGAGAGAAGATCTCTTTCTTATCTATGTCAGTGAAGATGTCTAATTCTTTTGTATTTAATGCCCGCATTTGTTGCGGGACTTTTTATGAGAAGGAGAACTAACGACACACGACCTACGACTGACGACGAAGAAAGTAAAAATTCAAATTTAAAAATTAAAAAGAAAATAGTAAGCAAAGAAGATGTAAAAGGTATAATGTATGCTGTATGCGGTATGAAAAATAAAGCAAAAGGCAGAAAGTAGAAAGTAGAAGAGAAGAGAGACTAACGACACACGACCTACGACTGACGACGAAGAAATTCAAAATTAAAAAGAAAGTGAGAAGGAAAAAAAATAAAAAAATAGATTGAGAAACAAAAATTATAATCAAGGTCGGAGATAAATTAAAAATTCCCGCCAACGGGCAGGCGGGTAAAGTTTAAAATTATAAAATAAGTACAATATAAAAAAATATGGATGAAGAAGATATAAAAATTACCGTCAGCGATGACGGAGGAAAAACTTTTAAAAGCACAGGACCAGAAAAAGATAAAAGATTTAAAGTGGATAAAAAATCTTTGATGCGATTCGGCGGGATATTTTTGGGAATAATAATATTGGTAGCGGGGATTACATATGCTTGGGAAAATTATTTAAGTCCAGACGCTAGAAGCGCAAGAGATATGGCTAATCAATATGAAAAATATCTGGACTGGGAATCAAAATATAGAGAAACTTTGAAAAACGATACATTTGGAGGAGAAACGCCCGAAGCGACACTCAAACTATTTGTTGATGCACTAAAAAAAGGAGATGTTGATCTAGCGAGTAAGTATTTCTGGATAGATGAAAGAACTCCACAGTCAGTTTGGAAAGATGGGATGCAGAAGTTAAAAGATGAGGGAAAATTAGAAGAAGTTATTAAGAATGTAGAGAGGGCACAAAAATCAGATAGAAATACTGGCTCTGAAAAAATAATAGAATTCACCATTGTCGGGCAAAATAATGAAATAGATTACTCTATAACTCTTAAAATTAATGAAGAAAATAAAATATGGAAAATAGAAAATATGTAAAGTTTTTAGCCCCGTTGTTATTAGCGGGGCTTTTCTTTTATCAAAGCGCATCGGCTTATAAAACTAGCACACATGAATATTTGACCCAAAAAGCAGTAGATTTTTATAATCAAAAAACAAAAAATGAGCAGAAGATAGAAAATAAGTATTTCTCTTTTATCAAGGACGGGGCAAGAAGAGAAGACGACCCACCTAGATGGCTAAATCATTTTTATGACCCAATCAAAAATAGAGGCCTAACAAAAGATAATGCCATAGATCCACTCTATAATCTGGGAAGTTGGAACAAAGCAAAAGATTGGGCGCAAAGTGATAGCGAACAGAAAAAAATTGGTTATTCTCCGATTATCGCTACGATCTTATCTTCTATTCAATCGGGACAGATAGAAAAATTTTTGCCCACGGCTGATTTTACATATAAACAGGCGATCAAATACTGGATTAGAGGAGATAAAGAAATGGCGATGTTCTCTTTGGGACATATAATTCATCTAATGGAGGATATGGCCGTGCCGGACCACACAAGAAACGATCCTCATGCAGAGGGTAGTCCGTTAGAACAATATGCGGGGACAAAAAATAATGATGAGAGTAATCCTAATCTAAATAAAAATGTGAATAAATTAGGGTTAATCTCTTTTGGAAGTTTAAATGAATATTTTGATAGTTTGGCAGAATATTCAAATAAAAACTTTTATAGTAAGGACACAATTGGAATCCAGAGCGGATACAGCAGTCCAGAGCCAGATACTTTACAATTAATAGACGGCTCATATTATGGAATAAAAAAAGATGATTCTGGAAAATACTATAAATTGCTCAAACAAAAAAATACCTCTTTATTTGAAACAGCTGTGTCAAATGTTCATGACTCTGTAATTTTTTCTAATGGAAAAGGTGGTGACTCCATAATGTCTGACTACTGGAATCTACTCTCCCCTAAAGCTGTGGCTTATAGCGCAGGGGCGATAGATTTATTCTTTAAAGATGTAGAAAAATATAAAAATGATTCGGATTTTTTGAAAGAAGAGAAGGGATTTTTGGGGCAGATATGGGATTCGACTAAAGGAATCTATATTAGTTTTAAAGATTATCTAGCGTCTCTTTTCCAAAAAGATAACAGGGCGGACTTAGAGATAAGTTTGGATAATCAATCTCAAAGCCCAAGTCCATTTTCTACGCCAAAACAATCTCCGATAAAAAGTCCTTCTTCTACTCCTCAACCAACGCCAATAAATACACTAAGAGATGGGAAAATATATACCGTCACGAGAGTAATAGATGGAGATACGATCGTTTTAGACGATGGGACAATTGTTAGATATCTTGGAATTGATGCGCCGGAGTTTTCGGAAAAAAAAGAAAAGAATGATTGTTTGGGTAAAGAAGCTAGAGAAAGAAACAAAGAATTAGTTTTAAATAAAAAAATAAAGTTAGAAATAAGTGGAGCAGAATTTGATGATTTTGATAGAAAATTGGCCTATGTTTGGGTGCAACCATTGGACATAGGAGGATTAGAAATCTTGGCTAATGAAAAATTGATAGAAGAGGGGCTAGTTTACTCTTTTGATTTTGGACACAAACATAAACTAGATGACCAATTTGAAAAAGCAGAAACATTGGCGAAAGAAAAGAAGTTGGGACTTTGGGGAAGTTTTTGTGAAAATCAAATAGAGTTAAAAACAGATGACCCACAAAAAACATTAAATAAATGTGAGTGGAAATTGGGCGAAACACCAGCAAGAAACAAAATCCTTATAAATGAAGTGGCTTGGATGGGTGGAGCTGAAAGTGCTAGTGATGAGTGGCTAGAAATAAAAAATATCTCCGGCGAAAAGATTGATTTAGACGGATGGCAGATTGTAAATAAAAGTGGAAATTTAATTATAAATTTATCAAAATTAAAAAATAAAATAATTGGATCAAAGGGATTTTTACTTTTTGAAAGGACAGACGATGGAAGCGTTAAAACAGAAAAAGCAGATTTAATATATTCTGGCGGACTCTCAAATACAAATGAGGAGTTGCGTTTATTTGATGACGGTTGTGGTTTAAATGATTTAGTAATCGCTTCTACTAGATGGCCAGAGGGAGATAACAATAGCAAAACCACGATGGAACGCGACCTAAACGGGTATAATTGGCATACATCGAGTATTGTGGGAGGAACACCAAGAAAAGAAAACACCTCTGGGGAAGGAGGGTCGTCATCTGGAAATCCAAACCCAAGCAGTAGCCCAACACCAACGCCAACTCCAACTGATTATGACATAAAAATAAATGAGATTATGTATAATCCGATGGGGAGCGACAGAGATAGAGAATGGATTGAATTGTTTAATAACGGAAATGAAGATGTGGATCTTACAAAATTAAAATTCTTTGAGGGAGGGGTAAATCACACAATTTCTGCCGTGGCCTCTGGAACAAATATTTTGAGTAGTGGAGAATATGGGGTAATAGTCCAAAGCACTAGTAGTTTTATGGGAGATTTTCCATCTTTTGTGGGAAAGATTTTTGATAGCTCTTTTTCTCTGAACAATGACGGAGAAGAACTGGCGATTAAAAATGGCAATATTGTTCTTGATTTATTTGCTTATGCAAAAACGATGGGCGGAGATGAGAATGGAAGATCAATTCAAAAATTTGAATCTGGTTGGGAAGGAGCGATGCCTACACCTGGAAAAGAAAATGAAAA